>OBLI01000957.1_pt1 | contig 29988 bp, 24 predicted proteins | sample 1519701 | NCBI WGS metagenome assembly OBLI01 (sample SAMEA3663005, study PRJEB22513) | pig gut metagenome | biome: pig gut; feature: pig-associated habitat; material: faeces | place: France | collected 2012 | reverse complement strand
GACTGGCGCAGCTACCTCCAACTGCGACAACTGGGCCTTCGTCCTTGAATGTTGCAACTATGGCACATTGACAGCCGAGAACGGGGAGACCCGTATGGGCGGTATCGTTGGTTATATGGAAGAGGGTTGCTACCACGACTACGATCGCACGAAGATCATGGATTGCTACAATGCCGGCACGGTGAACAGTGATGCAGAAGAGCTCATGTCCGATCCCGGTGGCATTGTCGGATTGGTGGATAACTACGCGAAATGCGAGAACACCGTCAACTGGGGAACGGCGAACAAAGGAAACGCCGGCATGGGAACCCATGGAGGTGCGACCTTCAACCACGAGTCCATGTATGCGCTGAAAGACTCAGGCAAAGACTGGAAATGCGAGATGCTCTCTGAGGATGAGATGAAAAAGCAGGATTCTTTCGAGGGCTTTGATTTCAAACGCATTTGGAAGTTGGAGAGCGGTGACAAACATCCCACCCTTCGTGACTGCACCTTCCAGTTCGTGAAATAAGTTTCTCCCATACAGATAGCGGGAGTATCGCAAAGAAATAGGCTTGCGATACTCCCGCTTTTTTTGCTGTATAACAGCTGTGTACAAAACCATGACCAGCCGCCAATCAAATTCCAAGGACAACGCTTCGAAAAAAAATCAGCTGTTAATAAAAGTAAAACTTAGGCGGTTGAATTAAACTATTCCCTACGGCAGCCGTCTATCCCTGCAAAAATATGGAAAAATAAACTATTAATGAATCAAAATTATGAGATTAGGTAAATGGCTTTTATGGTTATGTCTGGCGGTCTTCTCGCCAGCTGTCTTTGCCCAGCAATCAGGGGTTGAGATCAGGGGAACCATCGTGGAGCAGGGCTCTAACACGCCGATTGAGCAGGCCACTATCCGGTTGCTGAGCGTGACGGATAGCTCCATGGTGCGTGGTGTGGTTAGTTCGAAGAACGGATCGTTCTCCCTCAAGAATGTCAAGAAGGGAAACTACTTGCTGCACGTCACTTTCGTAGGTTTTGACCCGCTGTATCAACCGCTGCAGGTCAGCGGGAAGAAGAACCCGGTGAATGTGGGCAAACTGGAGCTGAACGATGGCTCTATTGAATTGGGCGAGGCCGTGGTGGTCGGCAAGGCACCGGAGGTAAGCGTGCGCAACGACACGATCGAGTATAACGCCGACTCCTACAAGGTGACGGAGGGATCCGTCTTGGAAGACCTCTTGAAGAAGATGCCCGGCGTAGAGGTGGATAGCGAAGGAAAAATCACAGTGAATGGCAAAGATGTGAAAAAGGTGATGGTGGACGGCAAGGAGTTCTTCTCCGACGATCCGAAGGTGGCCTCGAAGAACCTGCCCGCCCAGATGATCGACAAGCTGCAGGTGCTCGACAAGAAGAGCGACATGGCGATGATGACCGGCTTCGACGATGGCGAGGAGGAGACGGTGATCAACCTCACCGTGAAACCGGGCATGAAGCAGGGCTGGTTTGGTAACGCTTACGCCGGCTATGGCACGGAGGATCGCTACGAGGCGAATGCCATGGTGAACCGCTTCATCAACAACGACCAGGTGACTTTCATGGGGGGTGCGAACAACACCAACAACATGGGATTCTCCGACATGGCCTCGACGATGTTCTCCGGCATGGGCGGCGGCGGCCGTTTCATGGGCGGCTTCGGCGCAGGTAGTGGTATCACCTCGTCGGGCAACGCCGGCTTGAACTTCAGCAAGGAGTTCAGCAAGAAGTTCACCCTGGGCGGCAACACCCGCTACTCGCACTCCGACAATGAGGCGCTCAGCAAGAGTGAGAGGCAGAACTTCCTGCCGGGCGACAGCACCTCCTACGAGAACACGCAGGCCAACAGCCGCACGAAGAACGACAACTTGGGTGTCGATTTCCGCATGGAGTGGAAGCCCGACACGCTGACAAAGATCCTGTTCCGACCCAGCTTCAACCTGAGCCACAGCATGAGCAATAGCTTCACCGACGCAACCACGCTCGACAATGCCCGCGACTCGGTCAACACCAACCGCACGAGCAACTACACGGAGAACGATGGCTATCGACTGAATGCCACCTTGGAGTTCAGCCGCAAGCTCAACAGCAAAGGCCGTGTGTTCAGTGCCTCGGTTTCAGGCGGTAACAGCCACTCGGAGAGCGATGGCCAGAACCGTTCCGACCTGGAATATTTCAACCAAACGGATGCCTTGCGCAACCAGGTGATCGACCAGCAATCACGCTACGAGAACAACGGCTTCAACTACCGCCTCTACCTGTCGTGGGTGGAGCCGATTGGCCACAACAACTTCATCCAGGCTACTTACAGCTTCAGCCAGAACAAGCAGGAGGCCTTGAAGTATGTCTATAGCCAAGACGAGGCAGGTATTTATAATGTATTGGATTCGGCCTACAGCAAGAGCACACGCAACAACTTCATCAGCCAGCGTGCCAGCTTGAGCTTCAAGGCGCAACGGGCGAAGTACAACTACACCATCGGTGTGAACTTCGATCCCTCCTACTCGAAGAGCGAGAACTTCGTGGGCGACACGACGCTGTTCAGCCTGTCGCGCAAGGTGTTCAATGTCTCCCCGATGGCGCAGTTCAACTACATGTTCGACAAGCGCACCAACCTGCGTGTGATCTACAATGGCCGCACCTCGCAGCCAAGCATGACGCAGCTGCAGCCGGTGGCCGACATCTCCGACCCGACCAACATCAAGATTGGTAATCCGGATTTGAACCCGACCTACACCAACAACCTCATGATCCGCTTCCAGCAATTCAAGCCGGAGCAGCAGCGGGCGTTGATGGTGATGGCCAACGGCAACTACGTGGTGAACGACATCGTCAGCTACACCGCTTATGATGCCCAGACGGGTGTGAAGACGACGACCTACAAGAACGTGAACGGCAACTACAGCGCCAACGCCCGGGTGATCTTCAACTCTCCGCTGAAGAACAAGAAATTCTCGGTCAACTCGATGACGATGGCCTCCTTCAGCAACAGCAACGGCTACATCAACGAGGCGAAAAACACCAGCAAGAACACCGTGCTCAGCGAACGGGCAGGGATCGACTTCCGTTCCTCCTACCTCGACTTGGGTGTGAACGGAAACTTCCGCTACAACAAGGCACGCAACAGCTTGCAGGGACAGAACGACCAAGACACCTATAATTATGGGGTCGGCGGTACGACCACCATCTACCTGCCTTGGGACATCAAGCTGGAGAGCGACATCACCTGGAGCACCAACTCCGGTTATGGCGAGGGCTATGAGCAGAACGAGGTGCTCTGGAACGCCTCCATCTCGAAGTCGTTCCTGAAGGGCAACCAAGGCACCCTGCGCTTGAAGGTGTATGACATGCTGCAACAGCGCAGCAACATCTCTCGTACGGTGACGGCCAACTACATCCAAGACGCGGAGTATAACACCCTGAGCAGCTACTTCATGGTGCACTTCATCTATCGCTTCAGCATCTTCAAGGGTGGAGCCAGCGCCAGCGATATGAAACGTCCGGGTCCAGGTGGCGGTAGAGGTCCGATGGGCCCGCCTCCCGGAGGTGGTCCCGGAAGATTCTAAACCATTTTCCAACCTGTAGAGACGTAGCGCACTACGTCTCTACTTAAATCCTAATTATGAAAGAGATAGCTCAAATTTATAATTGATATTTAACAATTCAAGCCCTTAGATTTTACCTTTTTTATATCAATATTAAAAGAAAACGTGCGTTCTTTGTCGCAGAATAATTGAAGACGAGATTACAATGAAGAAATCTACAATCTGGTTATTAGCTATCGTGATGGGGTTTGCCTTCGCAGGATTGCTCTACCTTCAGATCAGCTACGTGAACATCATCTTGAAGACACGTAGCGAGCAATTCAACGACACGGTGAAACGCAGCTTGCGCCAAGTGTCGAAGAACTTGGAGCTGGATGAGACCCGCCGATACCTCGAAGAGGACATCGACCGAGAGGAGAACAACTTCATGTATCAAAACGCACCCAACGCACAGCGCTTAGGGCAGGTCATCAGCAGCGAACAATATCAACTGCAAATCAAAGATGCGAACGGCTCGATCCAACGCTTAGAGATGCAAAGCTTCAGCTCGCACAAGTTCGAGCCGCACACCTCAATCTCCAATCGCCCTTCGGCCAACAGCATCGTCAACACCTCCAAGGACCTGCAAAAAACCCTCAAGCGGCGCTATCAATACCAAGGCGGATTGATCGAGGAGGTGATTCTCAACATCCTCTACACCGCCAACTTGAAGCCGATCGAGGAGCGCATTGATTTCAAGAAATTGGATAATTACCTGAAAAGCGAGTTTTTGAACAACGGATTGAACCTTCCCTACGTCTTCTCCGTTATCAATAAAGATGGCAACGTGGTATATCAAAGCGCGGAGGTCAGCAAGCAACCCATCGCATCCGATGTGGTGACCCAGGTGCTTTTCCCGAACGACCCGCCCTCGAAGTTGAACTACCTCAGGGTCTATTTCCCGACAAAGAGCAACTACATACAAAGCTCGATCAACTTCATCGTGCCGTCGGTGATCTTCTCGCTGATCCTGCTGATCACCTTCGTGTTCACCATCTTCATCGTTTTCCGCCAGAAGAAACTGTCGGAGATGAAGAACGACTTCATCAACAACATGACGCACGAGCTGAAAACACCGGTCTCTACCATCTCGTTAGCCGCGCAGATGCTGAAAGACTCGGACATCACAAAGAGCCCGGATGTGTTCAGGCACATCTCAGGCGTGATCAACGACGAGACCAAACGATTAGGTTTCTTGGTAGAGAAGGTATTGCAGATGTCGTTGTTTGAAAGGCAAAAGGCGACCTTGAAGCTGAAAGAGCTGGACGCGAACGACCTCGTGGCCAACGTGGCGAACACCTTCGTCTTGAAGGTCGAGAAATATGGCGGCTCGTTAGACATTGATTTGCAAGCGACCGACTCGAATATTTATGTGGACGAGATGCACATCACCAATGTCTTGTTCAACCTGATGGACAACGCCGTGAAGTATCGCCGCCCAGACGTGCCCCTCGAACTGATGAGCCGCACCTGGAACGAGAACGGCAAGCTGCTGATCTCCGTCGAGGACAATGGCATCGGCATCAAGAAGGAGTATCTGAAAAAGGTATTCGATCGCTTCTTCCGCGTGCCCACCGGCAATGTGCACGACGTGAAAGGCTTCGGTTTGGGCTTGGCCTATGTGCGCAAGATCATCGAAGATCATAAAGGATCCATCCGCGCCGAAGTGGGCAACGGTGGAATAGGAACGAAATTTATTATTACATTACCTCTTATAAAAAGTTAGTTATGGAAGAAAAAATGAGAATCTTCTTTTGCGAAGACGATGAGAATTTGGGTATGCTCCTGAGAGAATACCTGCAAGCGAAAGGGTATGAAACAGACCTCTTCTCCGATGGCGAGGCCGGATACAAAGGCTTCACAAAAGGAAAATACGATCTGTGTGTATTAGACGTGATGATGCCGAAGAAAGACGGCTTCACCTTGGCACAGGAGATCCACTCGATCAATCCTGAAATCCCCATCATCTTCCTGACGGCTAAGACACAGAAGGAAGACATTCTTGAGGGCTTCAAGCATGGCGCTGACGACTACCTGACGAAGCCCTTCAGCATGGAAGAGCTGCTCCTGCGCATAGAGGCAATCCTTCGTCGTGTGAAAGGCAAGAAGCTGAAAGACATTCCTTTCTACAAGCTGGGAGGCTTCTTGTTCGACACCCAAAAGCAGACGTTGACCATCGGCGAGAAGGTGACGAAGCTGACCACCAAGGAGTGCGAGCTGCTGGGCCTGCTCTGCGCGCACGCCAACGAGGTGCTGGAGCGCAACTATGCCTTGAAGACCATCTGGGTGGACGACAACTATTTCAACGCCCGCAGCATGGACGTATATATCACCAAGCTGCGTAAGCTGCTCAAGGATGATCCGGGCATCGAGATCATCAACATCCACGGCAAGGGCTACAAACTGATCACCCCCTCGGGCGATGAGCAAAGCCGCAAAGAGAATATACAAGAGCTGTAAGCGATAGTTTGATTATTATAAATGCCTGTAGCCAAGGAGATTGTCTGGCTGCAGGCATTTGTTGTATAGAGCGGAATTAAGTAGTTAAGGAGGTAAGGTAGTAAGGTTTTGACATCAGGGCCATGCGGAAAAACTTACCTACCTTACCACCTTACTTCTTACTTTCACACTCCCCCTATTGGGAATTATGGATTATGGATTTTGAATTATGAATTGATGATACACCTACTCCTCTCAAGGCCTATAGAGGGAAATGCGTCGTGATGCGCCAAATTCCCCGGGACTTCCCTATTAGGTTTCTACGCGCGTATAGTATATTATTTATATATAAAGAATATATTATATATACGCGTGCGTGCGTGCGAAGGAACAAAAACTCAAAATTCCCAATTCATAATCCCCCCAATCCATAATTCATAGAGGAAAGCAAGAAGTAAGGTGGTAAGGTAGTAAAGTTGGCGGAGGGGTTGGCATGGGACAATAGCCATCCACGGGATGGCGCAATTTTTCCCTCACGAGGCAAAAAAACAGGGGGCGACAGGCGGGGCGATCCCGACCTTAACCGCCCGATGGCCCCTGCTCCTCCCGGGGCTTTTTTCATCCGCGTTCATCCGCGTTCATCCAATTGATTCATCCGCGTTCATCCTCGTTCATAATCTTCTTTTTCACAGCGATTTAATACGGGACAACCCATTGCCCTGTGTGGGGTTTGACGTAGATTTGCGGTGTCGGAAACGAAGCGGTAGCCACCCATCGTCCTGACAGGAAACATCAAAAAACGATTAAAATTTTAGCGATATGAAGCAAACAGACACCCCAGCACATGAGCTATGAGACATCCGCAAAGGAGGATAAGACACTGGACCTGAGCCATTTCCCAAAAACAAGCGAGGAGGAGGAGGCCGAAGAGGCAGCTTCGCAGTGCGCACTCCCCAAGGACAAGTGGCTACCGCTGATCTTCCGTGAGTTGATGCGCAACGCCCCCGAGCCCTACAAGGTGGCTACCTTCTTCGCCGCCGCCACTTGCCTAAGTTGTGTGGCCACCCGCATCCGGGTCTATTACCCCTACGACGGCCTGAACGAGCATGCCCTACTGCTGCAGACGATTATCTCGGGCGAGCAGAGCTCCGGTAAGTCATTCGTACGCAACAACATAGAGAAGGTCATCATGGCGCATCTGAGGCGGCGCGACGAGGAGCAACGCCAGCAAGAGCAGGCCTATCGCGAGATGAAGCAGACGGCCTCGAAGGCAGAGAAGCTGCCCAGTCCCCCACGCACCGTCATCCGCACCTGCCCGATCTCGATCTCCATCGCCCAACTAATCAAGCGGGCCGACGCTCCACAGCGTTACTTTGGCACGCCGCTCACCCTGTGGTCGTTCACCGACGAGCTGAGCGCCGCCGTGGAGAGCAACAAGCGGGCCTTCTCGAACATCAAGACCATCGCCCGTACCAGCTACGACCTGCACAGCACCTACGGTGTCGATTACCTGAGCGACAATGCCTACTCCGCCACGGTCGATATCCTGCAATGCTCGCTCTACCTATCCACACCCAGCGCATTGGACGACTACGCCGACAAGTCCTTCATCGAGGGTGGCGGCATCACACGCACCATCCTCGTGCCGCTCAGCGACGTGATCGGCGAGGAGGCTCCCCTTTTCAAAACGCTCACCACGGAGCAGCAGGCCGCCATCGATGCCACCCTGCAGCGGATGGATGCCGATGTCTTTAGCGAGACCACAGGCACCATACAGCCCGAGCTGTTCATCGACATGGAATGGCTATTCCCCACCGTCCGCGCGTGGTGCAATGAGCAGAACCGCCAGATCCTGCGCTCCGGAAGCCGTGCCCACAACACCTTCTTCAAGCGCTCGTCGGTGTCGGCCTTCCGCAGCGCCACCCTCTGCGCCTATCCCTACGGCTTGGAGAAGGGCTCGCAGCGGCTCTCCATGAAGCATCACAGGCGTGTGAAGCAGATCTACCTCTTCGCAGCCCAATACATCCTCGACTCCATGTTCCGCAAATGGGGCAAGCGTTACGAGGCGCTGACGCAGCAGCGCATCCCAAGCGAGAGCTAGGTGAGGATACCCCTCTTCGACCAGCTCAGCCCCTCCTTCACGCGCACCCAGCTCGACGAGCTTGTCAAGCGCATCGGGGTCAGCACGCCCACCCGTGTGCTGCTCAGCAAGTGGAAGGCCAAGGGCTGGATCAAGGAGACCTCAAAGTTCGCGTACGAGAAATTGGCGTGAGCGATCACCCTCCCGCAGAAAATTCATCGCCCGGCTTCTTCCTGATCGAGAAGGGCCGGGCGACGGTTTTACCTGAGATGTTACCTTGTTACCTGTTACCTGCAAAAAAAAGAATGGTTTTAGGGATTCAGCGCTCAATCATGACTCTTCTGCGCCACAGGAAGAAGGCGATGGCCAAGCAGCAAGCGATCACGATGCCCGCGATTTGGGAGGGCAACGCAGGTAGATGCAGGCCTTCGGGAGCCACCAAGATGTAGGTGGAGCAGACGGCACTCATGAACAGGGCCGGCAGCAGGGTGATCCAATAGTTCTTGCGAGCTTGCGCCAGATAGACCGTCAAGGCCCAAAGCGTGAAGACGGCCAGCGTCTGGTTGGTCCAAGCGAAGTAACGCCAGATCATGTCGAAACCAGCCGCATCTTTCTGGCTATACAACAAGATGCCAATGGAGACGATAAACATCGGGACACAGATCAACAGCCGCTTCGAGATGGAACGTTGCTCGAGGTGCAAGAAATCAGCCACGATCAAACGGGCAGAGCGGAACGCCGTGTCGCCCGAGGTAATCGGCGCGGCAATCACACCTAACACAGCCAAAACACTCCCCACCGGACCTAACCAGTCTTTGGTGATCGCATTGACAACGACTGCCGCATTGCTCTCGCCCATGCCATTCTCGTGGAAGAAATAGGTGGCCGCAGCCGCCCAGATCAAGGCGACGATGCCCTCCGTAATCATGGCCCCATAGAACACCGGACGGGCATGACGCTCATTCTGCATGCAACGGGCCATCAAGGGGCTTTGCGTCGCATGAAAGCCAGAGATGGCTCCACAAGCGATACTGACGAACATGAAGGGGAAGATCGGCAGGGACGAAGGATGCGTATTGGCCAATCCTTCGGTCAACTCCGGTAAAGCCGGCTGATGCACAAAGAGCATCACCAAAATACCTATCGCCATGAATATCAATGCGATGGCAAATAGCGGATAGACTTTCCCAATGATTTTATCAACGGGCAGCAGCGTGGCCAACATATAATAGAGAAAGACCACGATGATCCAAAACGTCGCGTCAAAGCTTTCCGGCGTCAGGTTCGCTAATAGCCCGGCAGGCCCCGCGACGAACACGGCTCCCACCAAAATCATCAGGATCACGGTGAAGCCACGCATAAACTGCTTGAAGTTCGTACCCAAATAACGACCTATCAGTTCAGGAAGGCTGAGGCCATCCTGCCGCAAAGAAAGCGCTCCCGCCAGGAAATCATGCGTAGCTCCCGCAAAGATGCTGCCCAGCACGATCCAGAGGAAAGAGGCTGTGCCAAACTTCGCCCCCATGATGGCACCGAAGATCGGGCCTAATCCAGCAATATTCAAAAACTGAATCATAAAAATCTTCCAGGTTGGCAATGGCATATAATCCACACCATCCTGTTTGGTGAATGCGGGAGTCACCCGTTGAGGATCTACCCCAAAGACCTTCTCCACACATTTCCCATAGGTGAAATAGCCCAGCACAAGGACGAACAAACAAATCGTAAAAGTGATCATGCTTGATTCAACAGACGTTTCACAGCCTCAGAGATCGCACGCCCCTCGGCCTTACCCGCTAAACTCTTCGAAGCTACGCCCATCACCTTGCCCATATCCTTCGGGCCGGCTGCACCTACCTGAGCGATAATCTCCTTCAACACATTTTCCAACTCCTCGGCGGTCATCTGCTTCGGCAGGTAACGCTCGATCACGGCCACCTGCGCCAATTCGGCATCGGCCAGATCCTGACGGCCTTGGCCGGCATACACCCCGGCAGAGTCTTTCCCCTGCTTCACGAGCTTCTGCATGATCTTCAGGGCATCCGCATCGGTCAAGGTATCGTTTGCTCCAGGAGCCGTCTTGGCCTCTAAGAAGCATTTCTTCACGTTACGTAAAGTCTCTAAGGCAACCTTATCTTTTGCCTTCATTGCGTTTTTAATGTCTTCGCTGACTTTCTCAAATAAATCCATTTGTATAGCATTTACTTTAATTACTGAAAACTAATCCGTCCGCTGCCCTTTTTCTCCGCACGGGAAGGAGCCGGTTGAGCGGCTGATTGGGTTGCTGTTGTTGTTGTTTTCGACTCTTCATTGCCGACCTTCGAACGGGCACGCACCACGATCTTCGGATCCCGGTTATAGGTCGGGTTCTCCTCCAAGATCGTAATAAACATGTCGTCGTCCAGCTCCTCCTCCGTCAAGATAGTAGCCCGTGAACGAGTTAAGAATCGGGATGTTGATTGCACGGCATTGCCATAATACTTCTCCAGCAGCTTCTGCTCTTTGCGTTGCTGCTCAATACGTTCTTCTTCGAGGCGCAACTCCTCCTCGGTCATCTGCTGTGCCTCAGCCTTGTGTTTATCCGCGATCTGCGGGATGTCGTCCATCGTGAATCCGGTAGCCAAGATGGTCATCTTGACCTGGCTTCCTAAAGTGTTATCCACAGCCGTACCCCAAATCACCTCAATATTGCGATTGAACTCCTTCATGAAGTCGCGGATGTCGTTCATCTCCTCCATCAACAAGGGCGACTCATCGCTGAAGGAGACGTTGAACAGGATCTTCTTGGCGTTGCGCACATCGTTATTGCTCAACAAGGGGGAATTCAGGGCATCCTCCACGGCTTTGCGCACACGGCCTTCTCCCTCGCCATAGCCATTGTTCATCAAGGCGACACCGCCGTCTTTCATCGTCGTTTTCACATCCGCGAAGTCGAGGTTGATGATACCCGGAAGCGTGATGATCTCCGCAATGCTTTTGGCGGCAATCGTCAACGTGTCATCGGCCTTGCCGAAGGCGTTGATCATGGTGAGATCTGAATAGATTTTCAACAGGCTCTCGTTGTTGATGACCAACAAGGCATCTACATTCTTGGCGATCTCCTCCACGCCGTTCAACGCCTGAATGATTTTCGGCTCTCCCTCGAAAAGGAAGGGAATCGTCACGATACCGACCGTCAAGATACCCATGTCTTTTGCCACGCGCGCAATGACCGGAGCCGCACCGGTTCCGGTACCACCTCCCATTCCGGCCGTGATAAAGACCATCTTGGTGCCATCGCTCAACATATTACGCAGGTCGTCAAGGCTCTCCTCCGCAGCCATACGGGCACGCTCCGGCTTATTACCGGCACCCAGACCTTGCGTGATCTCTCTGCCCAAGAGCAACTTCACGGGCACATCCGAGCGGTTCAACGCCTGGTTATCCGTATTACACAGGACAAAGGATACATCATAAATACCCTCTTTGTACATGTGCGTGACAGCGTTGCCACCGCCTCCACCGACACCAATCACTTTGATAATTTTCGGTGTATCGGTAGGTATATTGAAATTTAATAACGTGTCGTCCATATCTTCCGGTTTTTTTATTTCATGTTATAGATTACTTTTGCTTCTTCTCCAAATCATCATCGATAAAAAGCTCTTGTTGTACACCTTCCGTAAAGCTGCCCAACTTCTCACCGATTTTTCCCCAAAGGCTCTTACCCTTTCGTTTCTCCTTCACCTGCGGTTTCTTGACCTCGGGCTCCACTTTGGGCTGCACTGGTTCTACCACAGGTTCCGGTTTAGGCTCCGGACTCGGCTCGGGTTTAGGAGGCAAATAATAGGCACAATTCTGACTGCCTTGCGCCAACAGGCCAATGGCCGTAGCAAACTCCGGATTAGAAGCAATCAGCGTGTCACCACCTGCTACCAATCCCTTCCTTACGGTAGCATAACGCACCTCCATCTTCAAACGCTCGCTCATGATAGCCGGCAGGCCCTTCAAGGCCGCGCCACCCCCCGCAATCACGATGCCAGCACCTAAGTCGGGCAGCAAGCCGCTACTCTCCAATCGGGCATACACATTTTGCAGGATCTCGTCCATACGCGCCTCAATCACGGTATTCAAATCGAACAGGCTCAACTTGCGTACTTTACCGTCAGAGGTGCTGAGCGGAATCTCCATGTCATGCTCCCGGTCGGCCTTGGCACTGCCATAGGTCACCTTCAAGCGCTCCGCTTCCGACTCTACGACGCGCAACGTCGTAATATCTTTTGTAATCAAATTGCAGCCTAAGGGAACAACCGAAAGGCTTGCCAGTTTACCGCTCTTATTATAGATCGTCACGCTGGTAACTCCGGCGCCAAAATTGATCAACGCACATCCTAAGTCTTTATCGCTCTCGCTTAGCAGCACCTCGCCCAGCGCCAATGGAGCGATCTGGATACCGGCAATACCCACCTTGGCCACCTGCTCCACGCTATTCACCACATTCAAGCGCAAAGCCGGACGACCAACAATCAGTTTATAACGCGCCTCAATCCGATTGCAAAGCACACCCACCGGATTAGACTCGGGCTTGCCATCTACCGTATAGGAGGGCGCCACCACATCCAACACAGCCAGCATATCCGGGCGAAACGCCTTGCATTCCTTATACAAGTCGTCGATAATCTCTTCCGTCACTACCCCCTCAGCACCTAACACCCGATAAACAACGTGATCCAAGGAGCGGATAGACTGCCCGCCAATACCCACATATACCTTGCTGATCTTTGCGCCATCCAGCTTATTCTCCAACTTTAGTATCAGTCGTTTGATGTTGGTGGCCGCATCTTTCACGTTGTACACATAGCCTCTTCGTATGCCTGTACTGGTGTTCTCTACTTCGTAGGCAATAATCGAGAGCGCGCCTGTCGCGTCCTTGGTTCCCACCATACCTACCATGTGGGAGGTTCCTAAGTCAATAGCTGCTATAAAGTCTGTGTACGCCATAATCCTATTTTTTTGTACAAACAATTTGGTTCTTATATTTCAAATTGATCATGCTGTATTTCTCCCACCCCATCTTGGGAATGGCCTGTTCATAAAAAAGTTTGAGATGTTCCAATTTCTCCTCAAACCCATCCAAGGTTCCCAGCATGATCCGGTGGTTGCCCACACGAGGAACAAGTTCCACCTCTCGATCCGAATGAACATAGATTTGCTCAATCTGATCATTCCAAAACTCATTTTCTTGCAAAAATAGTGCAAATTTATATAAGCCGGAAACGGCAAAGCTTTTTTCCACATATCCACTAACAACAGGCACATACGCCACGTAACGGGAACTGATGGGCATAGTCGTTCCCTGGTTATCGACGTAATAGTTGCCATTGGCCGAAAGAATGCGCAGAATGGGCATTTTTTGGATTACTTCTAACTTGATAATCCCCGCAGGCGTCTTGTAGGCCTGGATGTCGGAAATCATCTCGTTCTTCAGCAACTCTTCCTCAATCAGCTCTGTATTAATGGATTTCATTGGCTTATTACGAGGATCTAATTGTTTTTTTTTCAACAGCCCCACCAAGTCGCTCTCGCTGATAAAGTGCTTTTCCAAACTGTCTTTCACCACCACTTGCAGGGATTTACAAGACATATCCTGCCGCCCTTCGCTGAAATAGAACGAAGCGAACAGGATATAACCACTCATCAACGTGGCAACGACTATGGAAATCACTCGAATCACGATTGCTTTAGTTTTTTAATTAACCGTTCTTTCACAGGTTCAACCAAACGCTCGATATTGCCAGCACCGACCATCAACACGACCTCAAAACGTTCCCGATCGACCAGCTCCAACAACTCCTCCTTTCGGATCAGCCGCTTCCGATCCGCAGGCAACGTCACCTGATCAAAGATCAATGAAGAGGTCACCCCAGGGATTGGCTCCTCCCGTGCCGGATAGATATCCAACAAGATCAGTTCATCCAATAGGGAAAGACTGGCCGCAAAGTCAGTCGCAAAATCTCGTGTTCGTGTATAGAGATGCGGCTGGAAGATGCCGGTCAACTTACGTTTCGGATACAGCTCCTTGACAGACAAGATGCTTTGCTTCAACTCAGCGGGATGATGCGCATAATCATCAATCAACACGCACTGTGGCGTTTTCAGGTGAAACTCAAAACGACGATGCGGCCCTTGGAATGTGGCCATGCCTCGGCGAATCTCCTCCTCGGTCGCACCATTCAGCCAAGCGATCGCCATCGCAGCTGTTCCATTTTCGATATTGACCTTCACGGGCACTCCCAACTCCACCTGCGCAATACGCACGTCAGGTCCCACAAAGTCAAAAGTAACACGTCCTTCAGAAACAACGATATTCTCCGCGTAAAAATCAGCCTTTTCGGTAGTGGAATAGGTGTAAAGACGTACACCCGCTTGCAATCTGGGCGTAACTTGCACCCCTTTCTTCAACAGCAACACACCTTCCGGACGAATCAAGGAGGTAAAATGCTCGAAACTTTCCCGATAGGCCTCTGCCGTACCATAGATATCCAAATGATCCGGATCAGCGGCTGTGATCACCGCCATATAGGGAGAGAGCCAATGGAACGAGCGATCGAACTCGTCCGCCTCAATCACGGTCAAGTCGCTCTTCGCGGACAACATTAAGTTGCTCTCATAACCACGTAAGATACCGCCCAAAAAGGCATTGCAATCTACATGCGATTGCTTTAATATATGGGCTAACAACGAAGAGGTCGTAGTCTTTCCATGCGTACCCGCCACACAAAGCCCCCGGTTGCAACGGGTTATTTCTCCCAACAGCTGTGCCCGCTTCACCACCTGGAAGCCATGGGTGCGGAAATAGATCAATTCCGTATGCGTCTCCGGGATAGCCGGGGTATAGACAACCAAGGTATGCGCAGGCGAACGGAATGCCTCTCCCACCAGCGCCATATTGTCCTCATAATGGATAGCCGCCCCCTCACGAATCAAGGCGGCAGCCAAGTCGGAAGGTGTCTTATCATAGCCACCTACCTGCTTCCCATTCGCCAAGAAGTAACGAATCAAGGCACTCATGCCTATACCTCCTGCCCCTACGAAATAGAGGGATGTTATTGTATGTAAGTCCATCTACTTTTGCCTTTCTATAATCTTCACCATTTCATCGACGATTCGCTCCGCACTGTGCCGTTGCGCCATTGCCTCGATGTGTTCACTTAATCCTTTCAAACGCACCTCATCAGCCACCAGCTCCAATGCTGTCGGAACCAACTTAGTCTCAGCCTCTTTATCTGCCACCATCAGTGCCGCCTCCTTCTGCAGAAGAGCCAAGGCATTCTTCGTTTGGTGATCTTCTGCCACATTAGGAGAAGGTACTAAGATAACCGGCTTCCCCAACAGGCACAACTCAGAGATTGAGCCCGCTCCTGCCCGAGAAATCACCAAGTCAGCCGCAGCATAGGCATAATCCATACGCGTAATAAAATCAGAGCACCAAATTGTTTTATCCCGATAGGCCTTCAAATGTTTAGATGCCTCCTCATAATAATGGCGCCCCGTCTGCCAAATGACTTGAACATCCGCAGCGAACAGCTGATCCAATGCGCCTTGGATACTCCGATTTATCGTGCGTGCGCCTAAGCTACCGCCGACCACCAAAATGGTCTTCTTCTCCGGAGAAAGGCCAAAGAAGGCCAAAGCCTCCTCCTTCCGACTACGTGCTTCCTCCAAGTCAGCACGCACCGGATTACCAGTCAGCACGATGCGATCAGCCGGGAAGAAACGTTCCATCCCCTCGTAAGCCACACATATCTTATCGGCCTTTTTTGCCAACAGCTTATTGGTGACACCCGCATAGGAGTTTTGCTCTTGAATCAATGCCGGAATACCTAACGAGGCAGCCATCCAAAGTGTAGGTCCACTGGCATAGCCTCCCACACCCACAGCCATATCCGGCTTGAAATCCCGAATCGTCTTACGAGCCAAGAAAAGGCTCTTCACCAATCGGCCTAATACCTTTATATTATTCAATAGATGAGTGCGATCAAACCCGCTCACCGGAAGTCCGACAATCGGATAGCCTGCCGCCGGCACCTTGTCCATTTCCATGCGATTATCCGCACCGACAAACAAGATTTCCGTATCAGGGAAACGGCGTTTGAACGTATTGGCTATAGAAATAGCCGGGAAAATATGTCCACCCGTTCCTCCACCACTGATAATTAATCTGTACTTTCTCATATCGAGGTTATTACATTATTCGACACTGATGTGGATGCGATTTGGGGTTCCTCACTTGTCCCTGCAGGCTCTTTCGCCGCATCCATTGTTTCTTCAGGCAAATCCTCCTCATCCGTCTCTCGAATGTGTGCGCCAAAACGACTTATACTAAGGATAATGCCAAAATAGACACAGGAAATTACCGTAGAGGTTCCTCCACGACTGACTAATGGCATCGGCTGACCGGTTACCGGAATAAGACTCACGGCCACCGCCATATTCGCCAAAGCCTGGACAACAATCAACAAGCCACAACCTAACACCAAGAATTTAGGGAATGGTGTCTCACATCGTCGGGCGATCATTCCGACTCGCACCAAAAGCATAATGTACAAGAGCAAGACGAAAACACCTCCAGCAAACCCTAACTCTTCCAAAATAATCGCATAGATAAAATCAGAATAGGCTTGAGGCAGAAAATCGCGTTGCTGACCATGTCCGGGCATCTGTCCGAAAAGACCTCCTCTTGCAATGGCGATCTTCGCATGGGAGACTTGGTAGTTCTCATCGGTCACGATATAGGTGCCTGCCGCATTATAGTTGGCGGAATCATCCCCAAAACGTTCCAATCGAGCCTGCCAAGTAGCCAAACGTACTGGCAAATAAGACTGTACGATCTCCTTAGGCGTAAACTTCAATACCGCCAAGAAAAGCATCAACAAAGCGACCAACGTACCTGCTAATTTCAATAGCTTTTTAATAGGAAGCTGACCGATGAACATCATCAAGAAACAGACGCCAAATAGCATAAAAGCTGTTGAGAAATTCTCTGGCAGAATCAAGCCACACGTCACGAACGTACAGATCAGGATCCATTTAAATATCTGGTCATCAGTAATACGCCCACGCTTACTCAATAAAAAAGCGATCAAAATCAACAAGCTTAATTTAGCAAACTCGGAAGGTTGCAACTGAATGCCAAAAATAGAGAGCCACCGATGGGCATCATTCGCACTGATACCGATAAAGGGAGTAACGATCAGCATAATAAGCGAGATCGGGAAGAGCAAGATGCCAGCTCGAAAAATGGTGTAAGGGACATTGTGAAGAAGCACCACCGCCAAGAAGCCTCCGATCAAGAAGGTCGCATGACGGCCAATAGGCGCCCAATGGTTCACATTTTGGTATGCTAACGTACTGGTCGCACTGAACACCTCCACCGCTGAAATCAAGCAAAGGAACATGAAGATGATCCAAATCACTCGATCTCCCTTGAATAGTTTACTCGCTAAACTCATCGTTATCCGCTTATCGCTCGCAAAATTACAAATTTCTTACACATTTCTTGAATTGCTCACCCCGATCCTCATAGCTTTTAAAGAGGTCGAAGCTGGCACAGCAAGGCGAGAGCAAAACTGTATCTCCCTTATTCGCCTTTTGATAAGCCAAGTTAACCGCCTCCTCCATGGAGCGTGCGTCAGCAATATCTGCGATTTTACCATCGAAGAAAGCATGCAACTTGGTATTATCCACCCCTAAGAAGATCAATGCGTGCACCTTCTGTTTGACTAACGATTCAATCTCGCTGTAATCATTACCTTTATCTGTACCTCCTAAAATCAGAACGACAGGGGTAGTCATACTTTGCAGCGCATACCAACAGGAGTTTACATTTGTCGCCTTGGAATCATTGATGTATTCCACACCACGAATCCGCAAGACCTTCTCCAAACGATGCTCCACTCCAGCGAAATCGCTTAACGAAGCACGCAACTGCTCATCACGAATGCCCATCAACTTGGAAGCGATAGCAGCTGCCAAGGAGTTGTACAAATTATGCGTACCAGACAAAGCCAATAAATTCTGATCCATAGTAAATGTTCCGTTTTCCATCTCAATCATTACTTCCTTATTCTCTGTATAGGCCTTCACGCCAAGCTCATGGGTCTCAGCGAAAGGGAAACAAGTAGCTTGTGGATGATGTTTAGCGATCTCACGTGCGATGACGGGATCATCATTCCAATAGATAAAGGCATCTGCCTTTGTCTGGTTCTGCACGATGCGCCATTTCGCATCCACATAATTCTGCATCTCATAATTATACCGATCCAAATGATCGGGGGTGATATTCAAAAGAATGGCGATATCCGCTTTAAAATCATACATATTATCCAGCTGAAAGCTGCTCAACTCGATGACGTACACCGCATGAGGATCTTCCGCAACCTGCAACGCCAAACTATTACCCACATTACCAGCCAAGCCCACATCCAAACCGGCCTGTTTCAAGATATGATAGGTCAACATGGTCGTTGTCGTCTTGCCATTACTACCCGTGATACAGATCATCTTGGATGACGTATAACGTCCGGCAAACTCTATTTCAGAAATGATCGGTGTACCTTGCTGCTTCAATGCCTGAATAATGAGAGCCTTATCCGGAATGCCAGGGCTCTTGATCACCTCATCGGCATTCAAAATATCGGCTTCGGTATGCTGTCCCTCCTCCCATACAATCGCATGGCGATCCAACAGCTCCTTGTACTTAGGTTTAATCGACGATTTATCGGAAACGAATACCTCAAATCCTTTCGCCTTTGCCAAGACAGCGGCACCTGCGCCACTCTCTCCTGCACCTAAAATCACAATTCTCTTGCTCATTTTTATCTCATCTTTAACGTCACAATCGTAATTACCGCCAAAATAATGCCAATCAACCAGAAACGAACAACGATCTTCGATTCAGGTACGACCGCATAAGGTTTCTGAATCAATGCCTGAAACCCTGCGTTACCCGGCTTCTGGAAATGGTGATGCAAAGGAGTCATCTTAAAGATACGACGTCCTTCTCCATATTTCTTTTTCGTATATTTGAAATAGGCAACCTGCAACATAACAGACAGATTCTCTACCAAGAAAATACCGCAGAGAATTGGGATCAGTAATTCCTTTCGAATAATAATCGCAAATACAGCAATAATACCGCCCAAGGTCAAACTTCCGGTATCTCCCATAAACACCTGCGCAGGATAGGCATTATACCACAAAAAGCCCACTGTTGCCCCAATGAATGCCGCCGCATAAACCACCAATTCCTCCGCTCCAGGAATGAACATGATATTCAAAAATGAGGCAAACTCAAAGTGAGACGACATATAGGCCAAAATTCCCAATGCCACACCAATAATCGCCGAACATCCCGCAGCCAATCCATCCAAGCCATCTGTCAAGTTCGCCCCATTAGAAACAGCGGTCACCACAAAAATGACCATAACGACAAACAGCAACCAGGCAGCTTCTTGCTTATACTCACCTGCCCAACTCACCAAATGGGCATAATCAAGGTTGTTATTCTTCACAAAAGGGATGGTTGTTTTGGTGGATTTGGTCTCCATATTCTGATAGCGTACCTCCTCAATCACGTCGCCATGGCGCACCTCCATGTTCTCCTTGATCACCACATCAGGACTCATGAACAACACCAACCCAACGATCAAACCCAATCCTACCTGACCCACAATCTTGAAACGGCCATGCATACCCTCTTTGTTCTTCTTGAACACTTTAATGTAGTCATCGGCAAAACCCAAACCACCTAACCACAGTGTCGTGACAAGCATCAAGAGCACATAGATATTTTCCAACCGAGCACAGAAAAGAACCGGTATCAAAATGGCAATAATGATAATGATTCCACCCATCGTTGGTGTACCCTTCTTACTCATCTGCCCCTCCAACCCCAAATTGCGTACTGTCTCACCAATTTGCAGCAATTGTAACTTATCGATGATACGACGACCAATGGCCGTGGAGATAAACAAAGAAAGAATCAAAGCAAGACCTGACCGAAACGAGACATACTTAAACATGCCCGCTCCTGGGAAATCCAACTGATCCAAATAATTAAAAAGATAATACAGCATAATCTATAATCATAGAAGTTATCCCTGCCGGAATAGCTTACGTAATTGTTCTCTATCGTCAAAATGATGTTTCACGCCTCTCACCTCTTGATAGTCCTCATGTCCTTTGCCAGCTACCAAAATCACATCACCTCGTTTGGCCAAAATCGTAGCGGTCTTGATAGCTTGCGCTCGATCGGTAATGCAAAGCGTACGATCCCAATCGGCTTTCGTCAAGCCTGCTACCATATCCTGGATAATGGCATCTGGCTCCTCAAAACGAGGATTATCAGAAGTCAGGATCACCTGATCGCTCAAACGAACCGCCTCCTTCGCCATCAATGGACGTTTGCCCTTATCTCGATTACCGCCAGCTCCTACTACAGTGATAATCCTACCTTTACCCTCCAGCACCTCGTGGATACTATTCAGCACATTCGTCAATGCATCCGGCGTATGCGCATAATCCACAATAGCCGTGAAGCCTTTCGGCGAATGAATCGTCTCAAAACGACCTGACACAGGATGCATCGCGCTCAAGGCCACCAATACCTCATCCGAATCCGCACCCAAAGAGACAGCGGCTCCATAAACAGCCAACAGGTTATAGGCATTGAAACGACCCACAAAACGAACCGCCACCTCCTTATCATTCATCAATAAATCGGTACCCTCAAAATGAGATTCCAAGATTTTCCCCTTGAAATCGGCTAAAGTACGCAAGGAATAGGTCAACTTCTTAGCCTTGGTATTTTGCAACATTACCATGCCCGACTTATCATCCAAATTAGTCAAGGCAAATGCCTTGGCGGGTAGATCATCAAAGAATTTCTTCTTTGCCTTCAAGTAATTCTCCACCGTCTTATGATAATCCAGATGATCTCTTGTCAAGTTGGTAAAGATGCCTCCGTCAAAATCCAAGCCGCTGATGCGACGTTGGTCGATCGAATGTGAGCTTACCTCCATGAAAGCGTAGGTACAACCCGCCTCAACCATCCGAGCGATCAACGCATGGAGCGTGATCGGATCAGGAGTCGTGTGATCCGTAGGAATAGCCTCCCCATCAATGTAGTTGCAAACCGTGGAGAGCAAACCTACCTTATACCCTAAACGGCGGAACAACTCATACAAGACCGTAGCGATGGTGGTCTTACCATTTGTACCGGTCACGCCCACCAACTTCAGTTTTTGAGAGGGATCACCATAGCTTCTCGACAGCAGTACACCCAACGCATAGGCAGAATCCTTCACCACGATAAAGGTCACCTTATCAGCCAACTCCTCGGGATATTCCTCACAAACAACGGCCACAGCACCCTTCTCTATGGCACTGGCTATATACTGATGTCCATCAACCGCAACACCCCGAACAGCTACAAACAGCGATCCAGGAACAACACGACGAGAATCAGACACGATTTGCCCAATCTCTAATTGATCCACCCCGACCACCTGCGGAGTGTCTAACGCACTGATTAATGTTCTTAACTCCATGCTATTTCAACGTTATCAATATACCTTGTCCTTTTACCACCTTATGTCCAGCCGGAATGCTTTGTGATGCCACTCGCCCGATACCTGTCATGGAGACACGTAAGCCAGCCTGCTCCAATAGGTAGATCGCATCCTTGGCACCCATACCCACCACGAGGGGGACCAACCCCTCTCGCAATGTAACATCCTTCAACCGAACCTTTCGCACCTCTTCCTCACGGGTAGTCATTGCCCAACGAGCCTGCAAGCTATCCTCATCCATCGGAATGTCTAACCGATCCAATACCGACTCAATAGCTCTTACCTCGCCACCTTTCACACGAGGCAACAACACCGCGGTTGAATCTACCTCCATCGTATCCACATCAATGCTAATATGGTTGGCATAGATCTTCTCCGCAATGGATCGCACTACGCCACCCGACATCGTTCCACCAGAGGGATAACCTATGCGAGGACGACGAATCACGACAATGCAACTATATTTCGGATGATCCGCAGGGAAATACCCACAAAAAGAGACTTGGTGCCCACTCGTACGATAGACACCTCCAGAAGCAATCTGCGCCGTTCCTGTCTTTCCCGCTATGCGAACCGACTCGGAATGAACAGCTTTACCCGTTCCTTTCTCTACCACACCCAACAGCATATCCTGAATCAGAGCCAACGTACGTTCCGAGCAGATAGCAGGTTTAATCACCTCCGTCGAGAACGTCTGCACCGTCTTACCATTTTGCAGGATCTCCTTGGTAAAAAGCGGCCGAACCATCTTACCACCATTGGCAATAGCATTATAGAAAGTAAGCGTACTGATAGGCGGAATCTGCGTCTCATAACCGAATGACATCCAGGGAAGCGTAGTCTTTGACCAAGGGCTCCGCTTGTCATCCGGCTTACGAATCTTCGCACGTCCGGCTCCCGGAATCTCCAAATGCAGATCCGCGGTCATGCCAATCCGATCCAATCCTTCCCAAAACTTCAGTGGCGTTTTCTCGTATCCCTTCAAGATCACCTTCGCCACACCAATATTAGAAGAATTCCAGATTGCCTGCTCCACCGTGATCTTCTTATATCCGCCCTTATTCATGTTATGGTCGGTCATGCGTGCGCCTTTATACATATATATACCATTGCCGGTATCTACTGTGTCTCCCGGTTGGCATATATTATCTTCCAAAGCGACCATAATAGACGCCACTTTAAAGGTAGAACCCGGCTCTGTCTCATCTGCCACAGCATGGTTCTTTGTTTCCGCATAGACCCCTTCCCGAATACGAGCCATATTGGTAATCGCTTTGATCTCTCCGGTTTGAACCTCCATGACAACAGCGGTTCCGCTCTCCGCATCAATCTCTTTCAGCTTATCGACCAACGATTTCTCCGTAAAATCTTGAATATTGATGTCAATCGTGGTGCGCACATCCATGCCATCCTCTGGCTCTAACTCAATGACATTGGTCCATCCACCGCCCACACGTCGAACAGAGCTGACTCCTGCATGACCTCGCAACAAGGAATCATACTGCAACTCCAAGCCATTCTTTCCCTTGGTCACGCCACCCTCTTCTATTTCACCATAGATATCTCCAATCGTACGGGAAGCCAATGAGCCAAACGGCTTCTGCCGCTGCACCATTTCTTTCGTATAAAAGCCACTGCGGAAACGTCCTAAGCGCAAGAAGGGATATTTCTGAATCTCCTTCAAATCCGAATAGGAAATCTTACCGGGAAATATCGGATACTGACGACTCTGACTCTTCAATCCTTTCAACAGATGGGCTTTATAACCTGCTGTCGTACGATCTTTCAACTTATGCGCCAAATAAAACGCCAATGAGTCCACGCCATTATTCTGGGAGTGGTAGAAGGTATCCAGCCAGTTATACTTTCCCTTCTGATCAGGTTTGAACGCATCCGCCTTAAAGTCCATATAGAGATAATAACGAGGTACGCTGGTAGCCATCAACTTCCCATCGGAAGAATAGATATTACCACGTCCGGGGAGCACCAAGTGATTCGGGCGTTTCTGGCTTTCCGCCACTTTCAACCATTTGTCACGCTCCACAAAGGCCGTGTCGAACGCACAAATCAGTATCCCTATCGCCACCAAACCCAACATGAGCACCACCAAGAAATAATAGGAAAGTATCCGCCTATTCTTGGGATCCACTGTGTTCGATTCGTTTTCTTGCTCCATAATTCACACGTCCTTATTATTTATGCAACACATAAGAGGGATTCTTTGCCACCTCCAAGTCAATACCTTGCTCCTCCACCAATGCCTCTATTTGCGACTGCCGGCTATGCCCGGTCAGCTCGGAGGAAATGGATAAGGCCTCGAAGCGCACATCTCTCAACCGCTGGTTCAACCGATCTATCTCGCGCAATTTCTGCATACAAGTATAACGGTTACCGATGAAAAAGAAGGCTAATACCACCAACAAGACAATCATGCGAGTATGTTCCAAAATGAAATCCTCTTTCAGGATGCCACCGCCAAAGATATACCACATCGAAAGTTTCCTCTCCGTCTTTTTCTTTTTTTCCTCTCCTTGCGCCTCCATTGCTCTCTTCCTTTATTTCAGTTCTGCAATACGTAATTTCGCGCTTCGTGCCCGGGGATTCCGTTCGATCTCCTCTGCCGAAGGCACAATCACCTTGTTGTTCACGAGCCGGAATGGCGACTGTTGATTGCCAAAAAAATCCCGCTCGCTCTTTCCCTCGAAGTTGCCTGCCTTCATGAAATTCTTCACTAAGCGATCCTCCAAAGAGTGATAGGTAATAACCACCAATCGACCACCCGGGCGCAACACCCGTAAGGTTCCTTGCAGAAGGGCTTTCAATGCACTCATCTCATCATTCACCTCAATACGCAACGCCTGAAAAACTTGCGCCAGGAATTTCTTCTCCTTGTCCTTTCCCACAAAGGGCTTGATTACCTCCAAGAAATCCCCAATGGTAGCGATCGGATGTTCCGCCCGTGCCTTCACCAACGTGCTGGCCAATTTACGAGCCACCTTCAGCTCCCCATAGAGGTAGAACAGATCCGCCAAAGCCTCCTCGCTGTATTGATTCACCACGTCGGCGGCAGTTTTCCCCGCACGAGTATTCATACGCATATCCAATGCTCCATCAAATCGGAACGAGAAGCCCCGTGCCTGATCATCAAAATGATGCGAAGAGACACCCAAATCGGCCAAAAGACCATCTACCTGTCCCTGCACGCCATGATAGCGCATGAAATTATACAAATAACGGAAATTACTACGCACGAAGGTAAACCGGCTATCCGAAGGAATATTATGCTCTGCGTCAGCATCCTGATCAAACCCGTACAGATGTCCCTCGTCATGCAGGCGAGACAAAATCTCACGCGAATGACCTCCCCCGCCAAAGGTAACATCCACATAAACGCCCTCTGGCTGAATGGCCAATCCCTCAAGACTCTCGCTGAGCAAGACCGGCACATGATAGCTATGCTCTATTTCTCCCATGCGTCGTATTTGTTAAACCTACCCTTAAACAAAAAGCATCTACCGCTTTGATATGCACGCACATGCCCTGTTTGAGTGGGTAAAAGTACACATTTCCCTACTATCCGTACAATATTTAGGAAAGAAAAGTAAGAAAAAGTTATCAACAGGTCGTTAATGGCGACAAATATATTGCCACCAAGAAGGACACAATACTATCAACCAGCTCACAAACACCTGCGGCAAACGTTAAACTCTGTAAATCGCTTGACTCGTCCCTTACAGCAGGTTCTACCTTTGCCCTCGTGATTCAAACATTGCGCAATTGAACGAATGACAAAGAAAGATTATGAACCGAAAAATTAAAATTGGAGCTTTCTCCAAACTCTGCCGAGTGACCGTCAAGACCCTTCGCCATTACGAGGAGTTAGGGTTGCTGATTCCTGCGGAAATCGACGAGTGGACGGGCTATCGCTACTACGAAGTCAGCCAGTTCCAACGCATGGGATTGATCTTGCACCTCAAGCGACTGGGGCTTTCACTCAACGAGATCAGCGAGATCGTTGAGCAGGGCAATGATCGCCCGACACTCGACACAATCCAACAGAAGATCCGCACCTGCGAGGCAGAGATCGAACGACTGCTGGGTCGCTTGAAAGAGCTGCGGAGCTTGGAGGAGCAACTACTAAATTATCAACAAATGGAAACATTCACAATCAAGACTATTCCGGCTCGCTTAGTGGCCAGCCATCGAGAGATTCTGAAAAGCTATGACAAACTGGGAGCACTCTGTGTAAACGTGATCGGCCCGGAGATGATGCGTGTAGGGTGCACCTGCCCCGAACCGCAATATTGCTACACCATTGAGCACGACAAGGAGCACAAGGAGCAGGACATCGACGTGGAGTATTGCGAGGCGATCGGCGAGATGCACGAAGACACCCCGCTGCTGCGCTTCTATGAGGCTCCCGCCATCGAGCGGGCACTCTGCTACCCCCACCGAGGCCCCTACACCACCTTCTCCGAATCGATGATCAAGGTGATGCAATACATCGAGGAGCATCAGATGCGCATCATCGGCGATCCCCGTTTCTGCTACATCGACGGCCCTTGGAACAGGGAGGACGAGGCCGATTGGCTGACGGAGATCCAGGTACCGATTGAATAAGCAGAAGCACCGCACCAAATTCGGTGAAACGCTCCCTTTCCTCTAATCCGGGATTAGAGCTCCACCGAATTTGGTTTAGAGCTTCACCGAGTTTGGTATAGACTTACAGCTGACGTACCTTAGCTCAGCTGTAGAGGGACAAAGGAGCTTGCGCGCATTTCGCTTTTAAATTTCCAGAAAACAACCTATTTTTGCTGCAAATAGCATGAACATTATGAATCCATTTAGAACGACCTACATCCGATTGCTTTGGATCTGCCTCTTTACCCTCTGTCTCCCGGCTATACAAGCCCAAGACGCAACCCCCTATCCCGCAAATTATGCCCGAGCCCCTCGCTTCAAAGCGCTCATCTATTACAGCACGCAAGTCGAGGAGGCACACCGCCAGTTTGCGGAAGATGGCATTCGTTTCTTCAAGAAACTCAACTATGGAGAGGGTTTTATCCAGGAGTTCACGACCGATTTCACCCAATATCCCTACGAGAAGCTACGAGAGTTTGACGTGGTGGTGATGCTCAATGCCATGCCCGCCGATGCGGCCAGTCGCCAAGCTTTTGAGCAATACATGGAGCAGGGAGGAGGTTGGGTAGGTTTTCATGCGGCTGCCTACAACGACAAAGACACCCATTGGCCTTGGCTGCTGCAATTTCTGGGTTGCGGCACCTTCTATTGCAACAACTGGCCACCTCAACCCGCTTTGCTCGAAGTGGATCTAACCAGTCATCCGGTCACCCGTAATCTTCCCCAGCAGTTTGTTGCTCCAGCCAGCGAATGGTATCAGTGGAATCCCAGTCCCCGGCTCAACCAGGAGGTACAAATACTCCTCAGCCTCTCATCGAAGAACTATCCGATTGGCATCAAAGACGTGGTCAGCTTTGGTGATTTCCCCGTGGTATGGACCAATACTCGTTATCGCATGATCTACCTGAACATGGGGCATGGCGATGAAGGTTTTGGCGATGCCACGCAAAACTTGCTTTATCTGAATGCCTTCCGTTGGGTAGTCAGTCAACGGAAAGCGGGTGATCCGTTTCAACAATAGCAGCTTTTCATCAAGAATGCCCAAAGCCAATTTGCTCAACGCATTGAACAGATTTCACGCAAAAGTGTTCAATGGACTGAACAAATCAAGTTTTTCTCCTAAGATCAAAAGAAAAATTCCCCCTTCATGCAACCTTCCGCTGAAACCATTCGTCTAAATAAGCAAATGGAGAAGGAAATTAAGAACTGGATTGAAGGATGCCGCAAAGGCCTGCGAAGTGCGCAGCTGAAGCTGTATGAGCGCTATGCACGTATGCTTTTTGCCTCCTGCTATCGCATCTTAGCCAATACGGAGGAGGCTGAGGAGGCGATGCAAGATAGCTTTCTCAAAATCTTTACCCATTTGGAACAATACCACGAGGAGATGAACTTCGAAGCTTGGGTGAGACGGATAGCCATTCACACGGCGATCGACTACGTGCGACAGCGATCGGAAGAGCTGGAGCTACTGACAGATAACCTGCCCGACCTCGCCGAGGAGGAGGAAGAGGAGGAGCCTCGCTACACCGTCGATCAGGTGCGTCACGCCATGGAGCAATTGCCCAACGGCTATCGGGTGGTACTTTCGCTCTACCTGTTCGAGGGCTACGACATGGAGGAGATCGCCCAGATCCTACACGTGAAACCAGCCAGCGTGCGCAGCCAATATCTTCGAGGGAAACGTAAACTGATTGAAGGAATCAAGAGACAATAGTGAATGATATGGATAAACTGAAAAATTTCATAGAGACCAATCGAGCCGACTTCGACGAGACTTACCCCTCCCTTCCCCAAGGGCATGAGGCACGCTTCATGCGCAGATTAGAGGAGGAGAAAACGGTAGTCATGCCTCAAAAGGGTACTCGACCGAAAGGTTTGTACCTCCTCTATGCGGTGGCTATGGCGGCCAGCGTGGCTCTTCTGCTTTTGTTGCGGCTCTCCACCCCAAATACAACGGAGGCGACTGACCCCTATTTGGCGGAGGTGCAGCAAATTCAAACAGAGATGGAGGAGTTGCAATTCTATTACCACATGCAGATGCGAACCGTCAGGGAACAAATGAAAGAGCTCACGGAGCGCCAACCCTCGCCCGGCGTGATGGCCATCTGGCGGGAGAGCGAGCAAATCCTGGCAGACAACCACAACTTCGAGCAAAATGAACTGCCTCAATTGCCTACGGAGAGCGAAACGCTTTGCGCACTTACGCAACACTATGGCAACAGCTTGGAGACCTTGCAGTTCATGTTATCCAAGATGGAACAGATGAGTGAGACAAACGAACGTATAAATTAAAATGATAGATGAGATGAAAACAGGTATCAAGCAATTCGGCAAAGCCCTGTGGACAGTGGCTTTGCTTTGGCTCTGCGGGACGATCGCGCTGGCAACCCCAGGCGGAAAACCCTTGGAGGCGGTCAAGACAAAGACAGTGAATAAGACATTCCGTGTCAGCAACGACAGTGAGCTGGCCATCGAGAATCGCTATGGCGAGATCACCATCACCCATTGGAGCCGTAACGAAGTGGCCATCAAAGTGGAGATCGAAAGTCGGGCAGCCAACGACCAAACTGCGCAAGCGAACTTAGACCGTATCTCCATCGAGATGCAGCAAATAGGCAATAAGATTAGTGCGGAGACACAGTTCGCCAAATCCCAACCACAGAATCACCAGAACGTCTCCTATCAGATCCGCTATTTCGTGCAGATGCCCGCCCAGCTGAAAGCGGAATTGAGCCAGAAATATGGCAACATCAACCTACCCGCCAAGGATAACCACGAGATGGAGATCGAGGTGAAATATGGCAACTTGAAGGGAGGCGATTTCGTGGGCAAACTGGCGTTGGAGGCCAAATACAGCAATGCCACGCTGGGCAACCTGAAAGATGCCGTTTTAGATATTGCCTATGCGGGCGATGTCGAGATTGGGAACGCTGAAAAGCTGATGGTAGATGCCCGTTACTCAGGTCTAAAGGCACAGATCGTAAAGAAGCTCCAGTTAGAGAGCAAATACAGCAACTTTAAGATCGAGGAGGTGGTTGACGCAGAGATAGAGGCAAAATATGGCGATGGCAACATCAACCGCTTGAAGAACAGCCTAAAGATGGAGGAGTTCGATTACAGCAACCTCAAGGTGAAAGCCTTAGACAAAGCCTTCAAGGAGGTGCGCATCTCTGCCCGCTATGGCAACGTGAAGCTCGACATCCCCGCTTCAGCCTCCTTCAAAGTGGATGCCGATGGCCTCAAATATGGCTCTTGCAAGCTCTCCGGCTTCAATATCTCAGAGAACGAGATTGGCAATGATACGCACCGCTGCAAGGTCAATGGCGGCAAGCAGGGCTTTATCCGCTTCAATGGCAATGGCTATAGCAATTTGAAGGTGAATAGTTTGTAATAGCAAAATAGTATAGCGGCAAAATTGGCTTACCCGCTATGCTATTTTTAATTACCCTTACTATTTTGCAACAAGATGCTTCAGCAATGACAAATGACAAATGACAGTTAGAAAATCTAACACTCCCCCCATGTACTCCCCCCTACTGCTACCTCTCTATCTGTTATTATATATCTATTATATATAATAATTATATATATTATTAATATATATTATAATATATACTAT
>OBLI01000956.1_pt1 | contig 29994 bp, 24 predicted proteins | sample 1519701 | NCBI WGS metagenome assembly OBLI01 (sample SAMEA3663005, study PRJEB22513) | pig gut metagenome | biome: pig gut; feature: pig-associated habitat; material: faeces | place: France | collected 2012 | reverse complement strand
GCGACCGCCGCCATCAGGCACAGGCTGACGCACCGCCAGAGGAAATTCCCCAGAAAGCGGAACCCCGGCAGCAGGCAGCCGGCAGCGTAGACGCTTCCGAAAACTGCCGCCAGCGCGCACCGTCCGGGGGCGGCAGGAAAGCCGGACAGGCGGTTCGTTCCCAGCAGCAGCAGGAAATCCACCAGGAAGTTCAGAAGCATCACAAGGTCCAGATACACCGTCAACACGTCCACCTCCTTGCCCACCAGTATAGCCCGGCGGGACAACGAAGTCGGTCGCAAACCTGTCCGGGTACAGCCGCAAGTTCCACGGAAAAATCCCCCCGGCTTTCATCAGTCGGAGGGATTGCTGCGCTCTACCGCGCGAATATTCTTTTCCGCCTTGAACCGGGGGGTCATGACCTCATGCCCGCAGCCAAGACACCGCAGGCGGAAGTCCGCGCCGGTGCGCAGCACCAGCCACCGTTTTTCCCCGCAGGGATGGGGCTTTTTCATGACCAGAATGTCGTTGAGTTTGATGTCCATGTGTCCTCCCACTGGTGTGGAAGTTGACAGTTGACAGTTGACAGTTGACAGTTGCGGTACCGCTCCGCGATGAATTTCAATTTGTTCCGAAGGGACACCATAACTGTCAACTATCAACTGTTCACTGTCAACTCACTTTTTGATTCTTTCCCAGTATTGTTTCGCTGCCTGTTCCAGCTTGTTTTCTGCGTATACGTAATAGTGGGTGCCCACCAACTCGTCGGGCAGATACTGCTGCCGCACCCAGTGACCGGGGTAGTCGTGGGGGTACAGATACCCCTGCTCCCGCTCCATGGTGTAGGAGTCGGCGTGGACGTTCTGCAGATGCCGGGGGAACGCCCCGGATTTGCCCTTGCGCACGTCCGCCAGCGCCGCGTCCAGGGCGGTATACGCGGAGTTGGATTTTGGACTGGTTGCCATCAGCACGGCGGCATCTGCCAGAGGAATCCGGGCCTCCGGCATCCCCAGCTTCAGGGCCATGTCCACGCAGGCGTTGACGATGGGGATGATTTGCGGATAGGCAAGGCCCACATCCTCGGCGGCAATGACCATGAGACGGCGGCAGGCCGACTGCATCTGCCCTGCTTCCAGAAGTCGGGCCAGATAGTGGCAGGCCGCGTCCGGGTCAGAGCCGCGGATGGATTTTTGCAGGGCCGACAGCAGGTCATAGTGGTTATCCCCATCCCGGTCAGCCCGCATGGCGCTCTTCTGGGTGACGGCTTTCGCGTCGGAGAGCGTCAGGGGCAGAATGCCGTTCTCTGGCTGTCCGGCGGAGAACAGTACCTCCACCGCGTTCATGGCCTTGCGCAGATCGCCGCCGCAGGCCATGGCAATGTACTCCAAAGCACCTTCCTCCGCTTCCGCCTTCAGCGCGGTGCGGTTCTCCATAAAGGCAACCGCCCGGCGCACCGCCTTCAGCGCCGCTTCCGCCGAAATCTGCTTGAACTCAAACACGGTAGAGCGGCTCAAAATGGCGTTGAACACATAGAAATAGGGATTTTCCGTGGTGGAGGCAATCAGGGTGATTTTTCCGTTTTCGATGTGCTCCAAAAGAGACTGCTGCTGCTTTTTGTTGAAGGACTGAATCTCGTCCAGGTAGAGCAGCACCCCGTTGGGAGCCATGAAGGTGTCCAGCTGGGCCACGATTTCCTTAATATCCGCCGTGGAGGCGGTGGTGGCGTTGAGCTTGTAGAGTGTCCGGTTGGTTTGCTTCGCAATGATGTTGGCAACGGTGGTCTTTCCCGTGCCGCTGGGGCCGTAGAACACCATGTTGGGAATGTTCCCGGAGTCAATGAGCCGCCGCAGGATAGCGTTTGGCCCCAGAATATGCTCCTGACCGTATACCTCGTCCAGTGTGGTGGGCCGCAGAAGATCGGCCAATGGCTGATACATAGACAGCCCCCCTTCATAATAGTTGACAGTGGACAGTTGAAAGTGCAAAGTTGAGGCGAAAAAACTGTCAACTGTCAACATTCAACTGTCAACTGCTCAGAATGTTGCCACGTCGGGTTCCGCGGGCTGGGCGCCGGTGGTTACTTCCACGGCGGTCAGCACGGGGCCAAGGTCGCCCTTGTACAGCGGGTGCTTTTCCGCGGCAACCTTCGCCGTGACCATGACCCAGTCCCGGCTTTTCAGCTTGGAAGCCTCCGCGTACCGGCAGGGAATGCCGCAGAACTGGATGTCCTCCACGCAGCAGGTCATGACGAACCGGCCCGGGGCAAACATGCCGTTCCTGTCCCGGCGGAGCATGGCAACCTGCCCCTTGAAGCGGACGGTCTTGCCGTCGTACTTCTGGGGCTCCTCGGAAACGTCCCGATAGAACAGGGCATAGTCCTCGTCCTTGATCTCCACAATGGGGGCGTTCAGGTCGAAGGGCAGGGGGTCTTCGATTTCGTCAAATTCCGTGGTGCCGTCGGTGTAATCGTAGAGAATGTCGATGCGGCGGGAGGCGGCCCGGGCCAGCTTGTGGAAGGGCATCACGTCTGTGCCCTTTTCCAGTCGGTTGAACACCACCATCTGGGCGCCCACCAGCTTGTCCATCACCAGATTGCGCATATTGGCGTTGAAGGCCATGATGGTGGTGCTGTCCGCGAACATGACCTCCTGCGCCACCACCCAGCCATCAGGGAAGCGCATATACAGGTCTCCCACCTGCTGCATGCCGTTCAGCTCCGCCACAACCCGCTCGGCCCGGTACTTTTTTTGCAGGGCCTGAAGCTGCTTGGTGGTGACGGTCTGCTGGTCGAGAACCTCGATATAGACGTTTTTGTGGGGGTAGGCGGACAGGTCGTATTCCTCCTCGCCCTCCTCAAAGAGCAGCAGCAGGGTTCTCTCGCCTGCGTTGAACCGCTCGTCCTCCAGCGTCTCCTGAATGAATTTCGTCTTGCCGGAATCCAAAAATCCGGTGAAGGCGTAAACGGGTATCTCCTGCATGGCTTACACCCCGAACAGTTCCGCGATGGCGTGCTCGTCCAGCTTGGAGCCGATGACGCACAGCTTGCCGGTGATGTCGGCGGAGCCGGTGCGGACGTTGTATTCTTCCGGCACATAGTCGAAGTGAATCCAGCTTCCGTCCGCAGCGGGCAGAATGCCCTTGGCCCGGAGGATCATGCCGTACTTGCCGGAATCCAGCGCGTGCAGAGCCTTCTCCACGGTTTCCTTTTCGAATTTCTTGGCAGTTTCCACACCCCAGGAGGTGAACACCTCGTCGGCATCGTGGTCGTGATGGTGATGCTCGTGGTCGTGCTCATGGTCATGGCAGCCGCAGGTGCAGTTTTCGTCATGGTCGTGGTGGTGATGCTCATGCTCCTCATGGTCGTGGTGGCAGCAGTGGGCCTCTTCCTCGTGACCGTGGTGGTGCTCGTGGCAGCCCTCGTCGCCGTGATGGTGATGGCACGCATGGTCATCATCCTCGTCATGGTGATGATGTTCGTGGTCGTGACCGCAGCAGCAATGGTCGTCATCCTCATCGTGGTCGTGATGATGGTGATGCTCATGCTCGTGCACCAGCTGGGCAAGCTCGTTTGCCAGCGTGGACTGGCCCTCCATGGCGGCGGTAAGCTGCTCGCCGGTGAGCTGGCCCCAGGGAGTCGTCACGATGGTGGCCTTGTCGTTATGCTCCCGCAGCAGAGCAACCGCGGCATCCAGCTTGGCCTGGGGGATGGAGTCGGTACGGGACAGAATAATGGCGGAGGCGGTCTCAATCTGGTTGTTGTAGAACTCGCCGAAGTTCTTCATATACACCTTGACCTTGCCGGCATCCACCACGGCCACGGTGTAGCCCAGCGTGACCTCGTTGTTCATGACCTTCTTCACCGCGCCGATGACGTCGGACAGCTTGCCCACGCCGGAGGGCTCGATGAGAATGCGGTCGGGGTTATATTCGGCGATGACCTTGGTCAGAGCCTTGCCGAAGTCGCCCACCAGAGAGCAGCAGATGCAGCCGGAGTTCATCTCGGTGATGCTGATGCCCGCATCCTGCAAAAAGCCGCCGTCAATGCCGATTTCGCCGAACTCATTCTCGATCAGTACGATTTTCTGGCCCTTGTAGCCTTGCTGGATCATTTTCTTAATCAGAGTGGTCTTGCCGGCGCCGAGAAAGCCGGAGTAAATATCAATTTTTGTCATACTTGTCTCACCTTTCCAGTGTGATTGATTTTCTCAACACATTATTATAACATATTTTCCGGGAAAATGTTTGAAAATGCTGTTAACTTTTCCGGTTATTCCCCGGCCTGCCAGGTCTTGCACACATCCACCCAGCCGAGGAAGCCGGAGAACCGCTCCAGCTCGGAAACCGTCAGCTCGATGGCACTGTTGCTGCTGCCGGCAGCGGGGAAAACCGTGGGAAAGCGCTTCAGGGAGACGTCCAGATAAACCTGCACACCCTCGTTCACCGCGAAGGGGCACACGCCGCCCACGGCGTGTCCGATGCGCGCTGCGGCATCCTCATGGGACAGCATTTTTGCCTTGACGCCGAACCGGGCCTTATATTTGGCGTTGTCCACCTTGGCGTCCCCGGCGGTCACGATGAGAATAGGAGTATCGTGGACACCGAAGGCCAGCGTTTTGGCAATCCGGCAGGGTTCGATTTGCAAAGCCCGTGCCGCCAGCTCCACAGTGGCGCTGGATACGGGAAATTCCAGAATCCGGTCTGCTCCGCCGTATTGGGCCAAGAAGCTTCGTACTTTTTCAATTGACATATGGTTCCTTCTTTCTATGACGGGGAGAAGTTTTCCTCCACCGGATAGTCTTCCGTATCGGAATAATGCCACCATTCCCCGGAATATCCTTTAAAACCGTGCTTTTCCATGAGGATTTCCAGAAGCTGGGCGTGGGCCGCGGCGGTTTCGGTGCAGTCGGAATAGTCCCGGTCGGCTCTGGCGGTAAAATCGTCAAAGCCGGTGGGCATTTCCAGCTCGTTTCCGGTATCGTCCACCAGCGTCACGTCCACGGTGCTGCCCCGGCTGTGGGAGCTGAAGCCTGTTTCCGGGTTGGCGACGAAGGCCGGGTCCGGGCAGACTTCCCACAGCTTCCATTGGGCGCTGACCGGGCGGAAGCCGTCCCAGATTTTCAAGGAAAGTCCCAGCTCGCTGAGATCAGCGCAGACCGCTTCCAGTTTTTTTACGGTGCCGTAACGAAGGTAAGCATCGGAGAAATCGTAGATGACCTGCCCGGTAAAATTCCGGTCCGTGGCGTACATCAGCTCCTGCCGTGCCGACGGAATGTAGTCAAGAACCCGTACAAACTCCTCCGGACCAGGCTCCGAAGCAGCTGTTTCCGGCAGTGTTTCCGGCGGCAGGGTTTGGGCCGGGACTGACCCGGTGGTTGTGGGTACCGTTTGCGTTCTGCCGCAGGCACAAAGCAGACAGGCAAGAGCCAGCAGCCCGGCAGCGATGCGCCGCCTCATGGCGTTTCCTCCGTGAGCCGGATGCCCTTTATGTGGTCGATCATGGCCCGCATGGGGGCGGACAGCCACTTTTCCCGGCGGTACAGCAGCTGCTTCCAGACCACCACCTGCAATTGGGGTACGTTCAGACGCTTCAGACGCCCGGCGCGAACCTTGCTTTCGGTGACATAATCCGGCAGGAAGGACAGCCCCATATTTTCCCCAACCAGCTTGCAGATCAGATCTGCCTGACCGGTTTCCAGCACGGGACTGATTTCCAGAGAGTTCCGGGCCAGCTGCTCGTCCATCAGGCGGCGGTAGCTCATGCCCTTTTCCGTCAGCAGGAAGGGCTGGGGGAGAAGCTGCTCCAGGGCGACTGACCGCAGCGCTGCCAGCGGATGACGGGGCGACGCCACAAAATGCACGCCGATTTCTTCCTCGTCGGCAATGACGTAATTGGTGTCGTAAACGTGGTCGTCCATGGTGCAGATCATATCCACGTCGTTGTGATCCAGGGATTCCAGCAGGGCGCTGGTGTCTACGGTCGTGATGTGCAGACGAACCTGAGGGTAGGCTGCCCGAAACTGAGCAAAGTGCCCCACGATCAGCGGCTCACACAGGGAATCCGCCATGCCCAGCCGCAGCGTTCCGGCAGGCTCCCGCCGGCGCTGGTCGCCCAGCAGCATTTCCTGACCGGCGTGACAGATCTGCTGGGCGTAGCCCAGCGCATCCCGGCCCGCGTCGGTCAGGGTGACGGTGTGGCCGATGCGGTCAAAGAGCTGGGCGCCCATTTCCTTTTCCAGCTGCTTAATCTGAAAAGAGATGGTGGGCTGGGAATAGCCCAGCTTTTCGCCCGCACGGGTGAAGCTGCCCAGCTCGGCGACTTCTATAAAAATACTCAGTGCCCGAAGGTCCATGGCTGTCCTCCCGGAATTGAAAAAATAAATGGATTTGATTTAATTCATCAATTGGACTTATACCGGTATCTATTATATACTCGTTGTGAATTCTGTCAAGAGGTATAAAAAATGGGTATTATTTCGGCAGTATACAATTTTCTTTGGGGAGATTTGTTCACGATTCCCATTGGCGGCGGAATTGGCATCTCCCTGCTGGTGGCCCTTCTGATTCCCACGGGCCTGTACTTTACGGTGCGAACCCGGCTGCTTCCGGTGCGGTGCTTTCCGGAAATGCTGCGCCTTATGGTCAGACGGGAAACCGACGGGAAGGGCGGGGCAATCTCAGGCGTACAGGCGCTCATTGTGTCCACGGCGACAAGAGTCGGTATGGGCAACATGGTGGGCGTTGTAGCGGCGATTTCCGCCGGCGGCCCGGGGGCGGTGTTCTGGATGTGGGTGACGGCGCTGATCGGCGCGTCCACCGCCTTTGTGGAAGCCACGCTGGCCCAGCTCTATCGGGAGCCGGACCCGCTGTTTGGTGGCTACCGGGGCGGCCCGGCCTACTACATCCACGGCTTTTTCTGCCGGGGCAAAAAGAAAAGCTTCCTTGCTGTGGCCTTTGCCCTGTCGGGGCTTTTGTGCTGGTGCGGCGTCAGTCAGGTCATCAGCAATTCCGTCTCCGCCTCCTTCCAGAACGCCTTCTCCATTCCGCCCATCGTGTCCACGGTGGTACTGGTGGCGCTGGCGGCGGTGGTGGTGCTGCGGAAAAATGCCAGCGTGAAGGTGCTGGACGTGATTGTGCCAATTATGGCGGGATTTTACTTTGTGCTGGCGATTTTTGTCATTGTCAAAAATGCCGCGCTGCTGCCCGGGGTCTTCGGACGGATTGTGGAGGAGGCCTTCGGCCTTCGGCAGGCCGCGGCGGGTGCCTTCGGCGCAGCGCTGATGAACGGCGTCAAGCGGGGCCTGTTCTCCAACGAGGCAGGCTCCGGCTCCGCCCCCTGTGCCGCTGCCGCCGCCAATGTCAGCCATCCGGCAAAGGCGGGACTGCTCCAGGCCTTCGGCGTGATTCTCGATACCATCGTGATCTGCACCTGCACCGCCATGATTATGCTGCTGGCCCCGCAGGAGACGCTGGAGGGCCTGTCCGGCATGGCGCTGCTGCAAACCGCTATGGGCTGTCACTTCGGACAGTGGGGCGTGATTTTTGTAGCCATTACCCTGTGGCTGTTCAGCTTTTCCACCTTTATCGGCATCCTTTATTATGCCCGCTCCAACGTGGCCTATCTCTTCGGAGACCGCTGGGCGGCCCAGATCGGCTTCCAGCTGGTGGCGCTGGCGATGCTGTTCATCGGCGGACTGGCGGCGTACACCTTTGTGTGGGATCTGGGGGACATCGGCATTGGTCTTATGACCATTTTCAACCTGATTGCGGTGGTGCCCATGTCCGGGCAGGCCATTGCGGCACTAAAGGATTACGAAACCCGAAAGGAGGAATTGCGGTGAAGCGGATATTGGAGGTATGCGTGGATTCCTACGCCTCCGCCATGGCGGCAGTCGCCGGGGGCGCGGACCGGCTGGAGCTGTGCAGCGCCCTGAGCGTGGGCGGTCTGACTCCTTCGGCGGCGCTGCTGCGGCAGATTCGCCGGGTCAGCAAGATTTCCGTTCGCTGCCTGATGCGCCCCCGGGGCGGGGATTTTCTCTACACATCCGAGGAAGTGGAGCAGATGGCAATGGAGATGGCAGTCCTCCGGGACGCCGGAGCCGACGGCTTTGTCATCGGCTGCCTGACGGCAGAGGGAGAGCTGGACGGCAAAGCCATGGAGCCGCTGCGGAAGGCGGCGTCCGGTTTGGGACTGACCCTGCACCGCTGCATCGATGTGTCACGAAATTTGGAAGACACCTACCGGAACGCGGCGAACCTGGGCTTTGACACGGTGCTGACCAGCGGCGGGGCAGGAAAGTGCTGGGACGGTATGGAAACCATCGGGCGATTGCTGAAAATCCGGGACGCAGAAAACGGCCCAGAGGTTCTCATCGGCGCGGGGGTCAATGCCGGTGTCATTGCCGCCTTCCGGGCAAAGCTGCCGGAAGCGGGGGCCTTCCACATGAGCGGAAAAACGGAAATCGAAAGCAAGATGCACTTTCGCCGGGAGGGTGTGCCCATGGGCCTGCCGGGGCTGGACGAGTGGCATATTCCCGTGACCAGCGAGGAAGCGGTCAGGGAAGCAAAGAAACAACTATTATAAAGAAAAGCTGTCATTCCGAGCCAGTGCGCACGCTGCTGCGGGAATCCGCTCTCCCTGAAAGATGCGGATTCCCACCCCAAATGAGCGGGCTGTTTCGGAATGACAGGTTTTTATTTTGCCGTCAGGCGGTGAACAGTATGAGTTGACAATTGAAAGTTGACAGTTGAAAGTTGTGGTATCCCTTCGGGATGATTTAAAATATCCCTGCAAATCTTGACCACGACACATTTACATGAGAATGTCCGGTTTTTGAGACATAATAACTCAATTGTCCCGTAGGGACTCCTTAACTTTCAACTTTCTACTTTTAACTGTCAACTCCGACATCAAGAAAGCGTATCAAAAGAAGCTGACCTGACTGGTATCCGGCAAATCTCCGAAGGCTCCGGCCTCCTTGAGCATCTGCATATGGGTCTTGGAAACCTTGGGGCAGGCCGCCGCCACTTCCTCGATGGACAGGAAGGTTTTTCCCTTTCTGCCCTCCATCAAATCCCAGGCCGCGCTTTCGCCCAGGCCGGAAATCGCCACGAAGGGCGGCAGGAGTTTCCCGTCTTTGATAAGAAATTTGGTGGCATGGCTGTCGTAAATGCTGATGGGGGCGAATTCAAAGCCCCGGAGGTAGAATTCGTAGACCACCTCCAACGTCGTCAGCAGGTCTTCATCCTTGGCAGTGGCTTCCTCGTTTCCGTCAATGGCCTTGATATTCGCCACAACCGCCTCCTTGCCGCCGGTCATCAGCACCGCGTCAAAGCCGCCCTTCTGGCTGCGGCGGTAGAAGTAGGCCGCGTAGAACGGCAGCGGGTGGTGCACCTTGAACCAGGCAATGCGGAAGGCCATCATCACGTAGGCCACGGCGTGGGCCTTGGGGAACAGGTACTTGATCTTCTTGCAGGAGCCGATATACCAGTCCGGTACGCCGGCGGCCACCATTTCCTCCTCCGCCCCCTCCGGCAGACCTCTGCCCTTTCGGACGGACTCCATGATTTTGAACGACCGTTTTTCCGGCATTCCGCAGGAGATCAGGTAGAGCATGATATCGTCGCGGCAGCCGATGGTGGAGTCAACCGTGGCGGTTTTGGAGGTAATCAGGTCTTTGGCATTGCCCAGCCACACGTCGGTGCCGTGGGAGAAGCCGGACAGACGCACCAGCGTATCAAACCTCGTGGGCATGGTGTCCATCAGCATTCCACGGGTGAACCGGGTGTTGAATTCGGGAATTGCCACGGCGCCGGTGGGGCCGAGAATGGGGTCATCCTCATAGCCCAAGACCTTGGAGGAAGTGAAAATGGACATGGTGTCCTTATCGTCCAGGGGAATGGTCTTGGCGTCCACCCCGGTCATGTCCTCCATCATGCGGATCATGGTGGGGTCATCATGGCCCAGCATATCCAGCTTTAATAGGTTTTCCTCCATGGAGTGATACTCAAAATGGGTGGTGATCTGGTCGGAGTTGGGGTCGTCCGCCGGGTGCTGCACCGGGCAGAAGTCCCAGATCTCGTTCTCCTGGGGGATGACCACCAGACCGCCGGGGTGCTGGCCCGTGGTGCGGCGCACGCCCACACAGCCGGTGGCAAGTCTTGCTTCCTCGGCCCGGGAGGCGGTCTTTCCCCGCTCCGACAGGTATTTCTTGACATAGCCGAAGGCGGTCTTCTCTGCCACGGTGCCGATGGTACCCGCCCGGAACACATGAGACGAGCCAAACATGGAGATACAGTAGGCGTGAGCCTTGGACTGGTACTCGCCGGAGAAGTTCAGGTCGATATCCGGCACCTTGTCGCCGCCGAAGCCAAGGAAGGTTTCAAAGGGAATGTTGAAGCCGTCCTTCTCCATTTTCGTGCCGCACTTGGGGCACACCGCGTCGGGCAGGTCCGCGCCGCAGTTGTAGCCCTCCGGCACATTCAGTTCGGTGTACTTGCACGCCGGGTTGGGACAGCGGTAGTGGGGCTGGAAGGAGTTGACCTCGGTGATGCCGGACATATAGGCCACGATGGAGGAGCCGACAGAACCACGGGAGCCAACCAGATAGCCGTTTTCCAGCGAATTCTGCACCAATTTCTGGGCCGACATGTAAATCACATCGTAGTGGCAGGAAATGATGTCGTGCAGCTCCGTCTCCACACGCTTGGTGAACACCTCCGGCGGATTGTCGCCGTAAAGCCGGTGGAACTTGCTGTAGACCAGATTTTTCAGGTCTTCTACAGAGTTTTCAATCTTGGGGGCGAACAGGTTGTGGGGCACCGGGCGCATGGTTTCGCACATATCGGCGATTTTGTTGGGATTCTCCACCACAATTTCGTAGGCCTTTTCCTCCCCGAGATAAGAAAACTCATTCAGCATATCATCGGTGGTGCGGAAGTACAGGGGCATGGGCTTGTCCGCGTCGTCAAAGCCCTTGGTGGCAAGCAATATGTGGCGGAACACCTCGTCCTCCGGGTTCAGGAAGTGTACATCGCCGGTGGCAACCACCATTTTCCCCAATTCTTCACCCAATTGGATGATTTTCCGGTTGTAGTCCCGCAAATCCTCGTCGGTTTTCGCCGCGTACTTTTCGTTTTCCAGCATGAAGCGGTTGTTGGCCAGGGGCTGAACCTCCAAAAAGTCGTAGAAAGAAGCGATTCGCTTTAATTCGTCGTGGCTCTTGCCGTCCAGCATGGCCTGAAACAGTTCGCCCGCTTCACAGGCAGAGCCGATAATCAGGCCCTCCCGCATTTCCAGCAGCTCGGACTTGGGGATTCTCGGCACCCGTCGGAAATGCTTGAGATTGGAATTGGAAATCAAATGGTACAAATTCCGCAGACCCACCTGATTCTTGGCGAACAGGATGATGTGCCGGGCCTGCCGGTCGGTAATGCGCCCGCCGGAGCGCAGGCCCACCATGGCGGGGTTGATGGTTTGCAGGGTGTGGATGTCGTGCTCCTCTTCCAGCATTTCCATGAGCTTCGTCATAATCAGGCCGCAGGTCATGGCATCGTCCCCGGCTCGGTGGTGGTTGAATTCCGGCAGGTTCAGGGCGTTGGACACGATATCCAGCTTGAATTTATTCAGGTGCCGCAGAAGGTTCTGGGACAGAATCAGGGTGTCGGCGGCGGTGTAGTGGTAGTCAAAGCCCTGCCGCTCACATTCCGCCCGGATGAAGCCGGTGTCAAAGTCGGAATTGTGGGCAACCAGCACCCGATCGCCGATAAAGTCCAGAAATTTCGGCAGCACTTCCTCGATTTTCGGCGCGCCCGCCAGCATTTCTTCCGTAATACCGGTGAGTTCCACAATTTTCCGTTCCAGATGGCGTTCCGGGTCCACAAAGGTCTGGAACCGGTCGATTTCCTTGCCGTCCTTCAAAATGACAGCGCCGATTTCAATAATCCGGTCGGTTTTCGAGGACAGGCCGGTGGTTTCCAGATCGAAGGCCACAAATTCTTCGTGGAAGGTCATGTCCTGCTCGCCGTGGACTACGATTCGGTCATCCACGTCGTTTACATAATATCCTTCGCAGCCGTAGAGAATCTTGATGGTCTCGTCGGTGCCCGCCACCTTGGGGGGCTTCTTCCCCTCCACGGTGTGCAGCGCATCGGTGAAGGACTGGCAGCAGCCGTGGTCGGTGATGGCGATGGCCCGGTGGCCCCAGGCCGCGGCCTGCTTGATGGCGGCATCGGTGGGAGTCAGGGCGTCCATGTTGGACATGGTGGTATGCAGGTGCAGCTCTACCCGCTTCATGCCAACCGCCGTGTCCTGCCGTTTGGGCAGGCTGCCGGGCTGCATGGCGTAGGGCTTCAGCACCATTTCGTTTTCAAACCGGTCCTCGATGAGCTTGCCCTGCACCCGCAGAACAGAGCCGATATTCACATTTTCCAAGATTGGTTTTGCCTCGTTTGCCTCCATAAAGCGGCTGACACGGACGGAATTGGTATTGTCGGTCATGTCGAATTTTACAACAAACGCGTTGCGCTTTTTCAGTTCCTTGTGGTCGACGTTGAATACCTTTCCCTCCACGATCACCGTGCCCATGTCCATGGACAAATCCTTCATGGGCACGGCAGTTCCCTTGAAGGGCTTGCCGTAGAAGGTCTCGCTGGGGGCGGCGGAGACGGCAGCCTTTTCCTCCCGTTTGGACGCGGAAGCAGCGGGCAGATTCTTCATCATCTGGCCCCGCATGGTTTCCATGGCATCAAACAGGGCTTTTCCCTCCAGCGCCGCGCCGGTTTCGATGGAAATGGTTACGGGCACGGCAAACCGCTCCCGAAGAACCTGCTGCACGGAAGGCACCTGCTCCATGAGGGCGTCTTTCCCATTGGCTGCCAGATGGATGGTCAGGTGCTCCTCTTCCCATTCCCATTTGGCCCCGGCCAGGGAGCCCCGGGCCATGGAATCCCGCTGAACGAACAGGTTCATCAGCTCCTCTGGCTCGATTTTTGTCAGCTCCGAAGCCGGGTGGGTCGCATTCAGGGCCATGCGCCGCAGCCCATAGAGGGCGGCAATCTCCTTCGCCGCCTGATCCATCAGCCGCTGGGGGATGTAGTTTTCGCTGTGGACAACAACGTGGACGGATCGATCCTCGGCGGAAATGTCCGCAGCGGCGATAGCCGCCTGAGACAGGGCTGCGTGCAGCTCCTCAGGCGGCTCATAGTCGGGAAACATTTGAAATAGGTATACTTTCTGTTCCATAGGTACAATTACAGAGCTTCAATCCGTTTCAGCAATGCGGGCAGCAATTCCTCATAGGGCAGCTTTTCAACCTGCTGGCCCTTCTCGAAAATCATGCCCCAGCCGTCGCCGCCGGCAATGCCGATGTCGGCTTCTCTTGCTTCGCCGGGGCCGTTGACCACGCAGCCCATGACCGCCACGGTGATGGGCTTTTTGCACTCCCGCAGGGCTTCGTCCACCCGGTTGACAAGGCCAATGAGGTCAATCCGGGTTCTGCCGCAGGTGGGGCAGGAGATGATGTTCACGCCCTCCTTGCGCAGTCCGGCGGCTTTCAGAATGTCCTTGGCGGCATAGACCTCCTGCACCGGGTCGTCGGTAAGACTCACCCGGATGGTGTCGCCGATGCCGTCCAAAAGCAGCGCGCCGATGCCCATGGCGGACTTGATAAGGCCCTGCTTTACCGGGCCGGTCTCCGTCACGCCGATGTGGAGGGGATAGTCGCATTTCGAGCGGAACAGCCGGGCTGCCGCCACCATGGTGGGCACCGTGGAGGACTTCATGGACACGCAGGTATCGTAAAAGCCCTCCTTTTCCAGCAGCTCAAGATGTTCAAAGGCGCTTTCCACCAGCGCTTCTGCCGTGGGATGGCCGTATTTTTCCAATAACCGTTTGTCCAGAGAACCGCCGTTGACGCCGATGCGGATGGGGATGTGCCTGTCCTTGCACACCTCTACCACGGCCTTCACCCGATCCTCCCCGCCGATGTTGCCGGGGTTGATGCGGATTTTACTGGCCCCGCCTTCCGCTGCCGCAATGGCCAGCTTGTAGTCAAAGTGAATGTCCGCTACCAGCGGCAGGGGGCTTTCCTTACAAATTTCCGCGAAGCCCCGGGCAGCCTCCATATTGGGCACCGCCAGCCGGGCAATCTGACAGCCGGCGGCTGCCAGCTGACGAAGCTGCTGTAAGCTGCCCTCTACGTCCGTGGTTTTGGTGTTGAGCATGGACTGAATCACCACCGGGGCGCCGCCGCCGATGGGGATTCCGCCTACCAGTATCTGTCTTGTCATATGTTTCACCCTTTAAACAGCACAAAAATATCCTTGAACATGATCAGCGCCATAAGGCCCAGCAGGGCGATCATACCCGCGCTGTGGAGATATCCTTCGTATTTGGGGTCGATTTTCTTTTTGGTCACGGCCTCCGCCGCCGTGGTGAGCAGCAGGCACACCACCCGTCCGCCGTCCAGCGCCGGAATGGGCAGCAGATTCATCACTGCCAGATTGATGGCGATAAAAGCGCCAAAATACAGCATATTCAGAACAGCGGCCTGCCTTGTGGGGGAATTGTCCGCCACAATGGACATCTGCTGCACGATGCCAACCGGCCCGGACATATCCCGCAGTCCCACCTGGCCCTTCACCAGCATTTGCAGGCTCAGCCGCACCATACGCACAGTATCCAGACACTGGTTCCAGGCGTAATTCAGCTTTCCGGTCAGCGTCAGCTTCTGAACGGTAAAGTTCATGCCGAACATCTCCCGGGTGGTGCCATCCTGAGCGGTTATCGTGTGGGTTTCCATGGGGAAGTTGGGAAGCGCCACCTTTTTGCCGTCCCGCTCCACCACAAGGTCATGGACTTCGCCGGGATTCAACCGCAGCAGCATGGAAAAATCCGACTGAACGTATATTTTTTCGCCGTCCAGCTCCACGATCCGGTCGCCGACCTGCAGGCCGTCCGCACCGTTGATCGTGGAATAGCTTTCGAAGCTGTCGATCACCGGTTCGATGATCTGCTGTACCGGCAGGTAAATGGCAACCATAATCAGAACACCCACCAGAAAATTCATAGCGGCGCCTGCTACCAGAATGATCAGCCGCTTCCACCAGGCTGCCTTGTCAAAGGAGCGGGGATTGTCGCTGCCGCCGTCCTCGCCCTCCATGGCGCAGAAGCCGCCGATGGGGATGAGACGCAGGGAGTAGGTGGTCTCCCCAATCTGCTTTGACCACAACAGTGGGCCCATAAACATGGAAAACTCGTTGACCTGCACGCCCGACAGCTTCGCGGCGGCGAAATGTCCCAGCTCGTGTACAAAAATCAGCAGGCTGAACAGAAGGATCGCAAAAAGAACGCTCATAGATTTCCTCGCTTAACTTTGGGATAACGATTTGACCGCTGCCCGGGCAAGGCGGTCGGCCTCCAGAATTTCCTCCAGAGTGGGATTTTTCAGGAAGGGAACCGCTTCCACCGCCTGAGATACCAGACGGTAAATGTCGTAGAAGCCAATTTCATTTCGCAGGAACATGGCAACCGCTTCCTCGTTGGCGCCGTTCATGGCAGGGCAGGCCGTGCCGCCCTTTTTCGCGCATTCATAGGCCAGCGCAAGGCAGGGGAAGTTCTCCATGTCGGGCTTGCAGAAGGTCAGCGGGCCGCAGGTCAGCAAATCCAGCGGCTCCACCGGACTGGGAATCCGCTGGGGGTACGTCAGTGCCAGCTGGATAGGCAGACGCATATCCGGGGTGCCCAGCTGGGCCATTACCGCGCCGTCGGTGAACTCCACCATGGAGTGCACCACGCTCTGCCGGTGAATCACCACGTCCACCTGTTCCAGCGGCATCCGGTACAGCCGCATGGCCTCGATGACCTCAAGACCCTTGTTCATGAGAGTGGCGCAGTCGATGGTGATTTTCGCGCCCATTTTCCAGTTGGGGTGCTTCAGGGCGTCCGCCTGGGTTACGGTTTTCAGCTCCTCCTTATCTTTGCCGAAGAAGGGCCCACCGGAGCAGGTCAGAATCAATCGCTTGATTTCCTTCCTGTCGCCGCAGCCCATGAGGCACTGGAAAATCGCGGAATGCTCGGAATCCACGGGGATGATCTCCGCGTGGTATTTCTCCGCCTCCGCCATCACCAGCTCGCCGGCGCAGACCAGCGTCTCCTTATTGGCAAGACCGATACGTTTGCCCGCCCGGATGGCGGCAAGGGTCGGTTTCAGACCCACCATGCCAACCACGGCGGTAATGACGCAGTCGGCAGCCGGTAGGGAAGCCGCTTCCAGAAGGCCCGTCTCTCCCCATTCTACCCGAATGGGCAGGTCGCGAATCTCAGCGGACAGCTCTTTTGCCGCCGCTTCCGTCGCCATGACCGCCAGCTCCGGCCTAAATTCCCGGCACTGTTCCGCCATGCGCTGCACACTGGTGCCCGCAGTTAAAGCCGCCACCTTCACTTCCGGCAGGCGGCTGATAATATCCAGACTCTGCCGGCCGATGGAGCCGGTAGAGCCGAGAATCGTGACGCATTTTACCATGGCCCTCACCTCATTACCGCTGAATCAGCGGCAGAATCAGCAGCAGCGCTTCCATCAGGGGCGCTACCATGGTCAGGGAATCGAACCGGTCCAGCACGCCGCCGTGACCGGGAATCAGATTGCCATAGTCCTTAATACCGGTCTGGCGCTTGATGATGGAGAAGCACAGGTCGCCGAAGGTGCCCGCCGCCGCGCCGACGATGCCGTACAGCAGGGCAATTCCATAGTTCACATCCAGCCGTAGGGGCCAGTCCAGAATGATGGTGTAAATCAGCATACCGATGGTGGCGCCTGCCAGTCCGCCCAGCACGCCCTCAATGGTCTTGTTGGGGCTGACCACCGGTGCCAGCTTGTGTTTGCCGAACCGCAAACCCGTAAAATAGGCGCCGGCGTCGGACATAAAGGCCACAATGAAGGGAATCAGGATCACATAGCGTCCGATATCCATGGTCAGAATCCGAATCAGCGCCGTCAGTAAGTACGGCACGATCACGCCGGAGACGTAGCACATACCAATCGTCTCAAAGTGAATTTTTATGTGATCCAGCATCATCTCGGCAAACAGCACCATGGAATAAGCCATGAGCAGCAGCACAAAATAAGCCCGCACCGCGCCCCAGTAGCTCCACATGGACAGGGCAAAAGCCATGACGGAGGAATAGGCCACCAGCCGGGGATGCTTCACCAGCCCCGTGCGGTACAGAAGCTCATAGGAGGCAATCGCCAGCAAGATACCGAGGATTGCCGCCGCCGCGCTTTCCGGGGCAACCAAAACGATGAGAAACAGCACCGGCACCAGTACCGCCGCCGCGATAATTCGAGTCTTCATATGTCTTTAAACTCCTCCAAAGCGGCGGTTGCGCCGGTGGTATTCCTCAATGGCCGCATCCAGATCCGCCGGGGTAAAGTCGGGCCACAGTACATTCATAAATACATATTCCGAGTAGGCGGACTGCCACAGCAGGAAATTGCTGGTGCGCTTTTCCCCGGAGGGCCGGATAATCAGCTCCGGGTCGGGTACGTCCGCAGAGTACAGGTAGGTGGAAAAAGCTTCCTCGGTCAGCTCCTCCGGCCGGTGCTTTCCGTCGGCAACATCCTGGGCAAACCGCCGCGCCGCCCGCACGATCTCGTCCCGTCCGCCGTAATTCAGGCAGAAATTCACCTGTACGTCATAGTCTTCACTCTGTCTCTGGGCCCGGTCGCACAGGGCCTGCAAATCCGGGCTGAGCTTTGTCAAATCCCCGAAGAAGCAGAAGCGAACCCGGTTTTTCTCCATATCCCGCAGGGCTTCCTCCAGATACCGGCGAAGCAGCTTCATGATGCCCGCCACTTCCTCGGCAGAGCGCTTCCAGTTCTCCGTGGAAAAGGCGTACACCGTCAGATATTCCACACCCAGCGTGCGGCAGTAGTTGGCGATGCGCCGGAAGGCTTCCGCGCCGGCGGCGTGACCGGCGGTACGAGGCAGCCCCCGCTGCTTTGCCCAGCGTCCGTTGCCGTCCATGATGATGGCAATATGACGGGGCGGTTTTGCTGTTTCGGAAAGTGCCAAAATGAGCACCTCTTTCTAAAATCATAATATGCGTTCGTTGGGAGCGCTACGCGCCCCCAACGACTGGAAAAATCAGAGAGACATCAGTTCCTTTTCCTTGGCTGCCAGCGCGGCGTCCACCCGCTTGATATTCTTGTCCAGCAGGTCCTGCAGATCCTTCTCCGCCTTCTTCTGGTCGTCCTCGGTGATTTCGCTGTTCTTCTTCAGCTTCTTCACATAGTCCATACCGTCCCGGCGGATGTTGCGCATGGCGACCTTGGCGTCCTCGGCGTACTTCTTGACCTGCTTTGCCAGATCCTTACGGCGTTCCTCCGTCAGCTGGGGGAACACCAGCCGGATGACCTTGCCGTCGTTCTGGGGGTTGATGCCCAGATCGGAAAGCTGAATGGCCTTCTGAATGTCCTTGAGGAGCTTGGTGTCCCAGGGCTGAATGATCAGCGTCCGAGCATCGGGGGTGGAAATGGTAGCCACGCCGTTGAGGGGGGTCTCACTTCCATAATACTGCACCGTGATGCGGTCAAGAACCTTGGCGTTGGCACGGCCCGCCCGAACGGCGCCGAAGTCCTCCTCCAGATGCTCCAGAGTCTTGTCCATTCTTCTTCCAAATTCCTTGAAATCTACGCTCATTGCTTAGTCCTCCTTAACAGTAACAGTGGTTCCGATTGCCTCTCCGCGGACGACGCGGAGGATATTTTCGGGGGGATTCAGGGCGAAGCACACCATAGGCATATCATTGTCCATGGCGAGGGTCATGGCGGTGCTGTCGGTGGCCTTCAGGTGGCCGGCAAGCACCTTGTCGTAGGTCAGATGGGTGTAGCGCACCGCGTCGGGGTTTGTACGGGGGTCGGCAGAGTAGATGGCGTCAATATTTTTCGCCATCAGCACCGCGTCGGCCTCAATTTCCACGCCCCGGAGCACCGCGCCGGTGTCGGTGGAGAAATAGGGGTTGCCGGTGCCGGCGGCAAAAATGACCACCTTGCCCTCATTTAAGTAACGGTCGGCGGTATCCCGGGTAAAATACTCGGCAAATTTGTTCATCTCCACGGCGGTAAGTACCCGTGCGTCCAGTCCGTGCTGCTCCAGCACGTCCGCCACGGCAATGGCGTTCATGACAGTGGCCAGCATACCCATGGCATCGCCGTGGGAACGCTGCATTTTCCCACTGCCGTTTTTCACGCCCCGCCAGAAGTTGCCGCCGCCGATGACCAGTCCGATCTGAACCCCCAGATCGTGGCACTGACGGATGACCTCACACACAGAATGAATCTTGGAAAAATCCAGGCCCACCGCCAGATTGTCAGAAACAGACTCGCCCAGAGCCTCGCCGCTGAGCTTCAGCAGAATGCGCCGGTATTTGATTGCAGACAAAGCGATCCACACTCCTTCTCTCAGTATCATATCCTTTCCTATTTTAATATAAGATAGCCGAATTGACAACCATAATTTTAAGAATTCTTAAATTGTTTTCTTATTTTTCACAAACCGACTCCCGCTGTACAATTTTCACACAACCGCAATGCAACAAGCCATCGTTTCTGGCACGAATGAATGTTGCAAATTTCCCCGCAATGGGGTATAATGGCTTATTATTGGAAAACCAAAGAGAGGATGTTTGGATATGGCTGAGACTACGGAAAGCAAAAATTTTATCCATGCCTTTATCGATGAGGACATTGCCCCGGGCGGGCAGTACGAGGGTGCCACCGTGCACACCCGGTTCCCGCCGGAGCCCAACGGCTACCTGCACATCGGTCACTGCAAGGCGCTGGTCATCGATTTCGGCACCGCCGCAAAGTACGGCGGCCTGTGCAACCTCCGGATGGACGACACCAACCCCACCAAGGAAGATGAAGAGTACGTGGAGGCCATCAAGGAGGACATTCACTGGCTGGGCTTCGACTGGGGCGACCGGTTCTACTACGGCTCGGACTACTTTGAGAAGGACTACGAGTACGCCGTGGAGCTGATTCAGAAGGGTCTGGCCTACGTCTGCGAGCTGACCCCCGAGCAGTTCAAGGAGTACCGGGGCGACCTGAACACCCCCGCCATCTCCCCCTACCGGGACCGGCCCATCGAGGAGAGCCTCGACCTGTTCGCCCGGATGCGGGCCGGGGAATTTGAGGACAACCGCTACACCCTGCGGGCCAAGATCGACCTGGCCTCCGGCAACTTCAATATGCGCGACCCGGTGATCTACCGCATCCGCCATATGCACCACCACCGTCAGGGGGACAAATGGTGCATCTACCCCATGTACGACTTTGCCCACCCCATTCAGGACGCGCTGGAGGGCATTACCCACTCCCTGTGCTCTCTGGAATTTGAGAACCACCGGCCCCTGTACAACTGGGTGGTAGAGCATGTGTCCGTGCCCCATCATCCCCGGCAGATCGAGTTTGCCCGGCTGGGCATTGACCACACGGTGCTGTCTAAGCGCAAGCTCCGGGCGCTGGTGGAAAACGGCTACGTCTCCGGCTGGGACGACCCCCGGATGCCCACCCTGTGCGGCCTGCGCCGTCGGGGCTATACCCCCAAGTCCATCCTCAACTTCTGCGAGCGGGTGGGCGTGGCAAAAAGCCCCAACACCATCCCCTACGCGTTTCTGGAGTTCTGCCTGCGGGAAGACCTGAATGAGACGGCCCAGCGGGTCATGGCGGTGCTGAAGCCCGTGAAGCTGACCATCACCAACTACCCTGAGGGTCAGTCCGAGACCGTCACCGTGGAGAATAACCCCAACCGGCCCGAGGACGGCACCCGGGAGGTCACCTTCTCCCGGAATCTGTGGATTGAGGCCGACGACTTCCTGCCGGAGCCTATCCCCAAGTACAAGCGGCTGTACCCCGACGGCCCCGAGTGCCGCCTGAAGGGCGCCTACCTCATCAAGTGCACCGGCTGTGTCACAGACGAAAACGGCAACGTCACCGAGGTGCTGGCGACCTACGATCCCGAGTCCCGGGGCGGCGACCCTGCCGACGGACGGAAGGTCAAGGGCGCGACCATTCACTGGGTGGACGCTGCCACCGCCGTGGATGCCGAGGTGCGTCAGTACGACAACCTCTTTGACGATCCCGATCCCGACGCCGCCGGAAAGGATTTCCTGTCCTGCCTGAACCCCCATTCTCTGGAGGTACTCACCGGCTGCAAGGTGGAGGCCTCCTTGAAGGATTCCAAGGCGCCTATGAGCTACCAGTTCATGCGGCTGGGCTACTTCTGCCCCGACAGCAAGGACTCGTCCCCTGAGCATCTGGTGTTCAACCGTTCCGTCAGCCTGAAGGATTCCTTTAAGCCCGGTAAGTAAATAGTTCGTCCCCGTTTGCCTGACGCAAACGGGGACGTTGCTATGTGCAGTTCTCTGTTACTTGGGTAAAGAGGAACATTGTTGATTTAGGTGTCATTGTGAGGAGCGAAGCGACGTGGCAATCCGTTTTCTCCTTGGTAACAGGTGCAAAATCGGGACATTTTAAGGGGAACGGATTGCCACGCCACTTAAGCGCACTGGCTCGCAATGACATTCTGGTTAATCGGCTAAAGCACAATATAGCAAATCAAACCTACGGCCTACATTTTTTCCGGCGCGGAGAAGCCCAGAAGACCGATGCTGGTTTCCAGCACGTTTTTCGCAAGGCCGATGAGGGCAATGTGGCCCGCCTTGACGGTTTCGTCCTCCTCCTTGAGGATGGGGGTCTCGTGGTAGAACTTGTTGACGCAGCCCGCCAGCTCGTAGATATAGGCGCAAATCAGGTTCGGCGCGGAGGAATGCAGGGCGCTTTCCAGTGCGGGGCCGAACTTGGTAATGGCCAGCATCAGATCCTTGGCATAGGGATTGGCGGGAGCCTGAATGGGCAGATTCTCCCACGCACCGTAACGGCTGAGAATGGACTTGATGCGGACGATGGTGTACAGAATATAGGGGCCGGTGTTGCCCTCGAAGGCGGCGAACCGATCCATATCGAACACATAGTCCTTGGTGGGCTGGTTGCTCAGATCACCGTATTTCAGGGCGGCAAGGGCAATTTTCGCGGTGGTCTCCTCCACAGCGGCGTCCTCCACAATCTTGTTCTCCACGACCTTGGCGCGGACGAATTCGGTCATTTCCGCAATCAGCTGCTCTAAGCGCATGACGCCGCCGTCCCGGGTCTTGAAGGGCTTGCCGTCCTTGCCGTTCATGGTGCCGAAGCCCAGATGCTCCAGCTCCACGTTCTCCGGAATGATGCCGCCCTTTCTGGCGGCCCGGAACACCTGCTCAAAGTGCAGGGCCTGCCGCTTGTCGGTGACGTAGAGAATTTTGTCGGGGTGGAAATCCCGCATTCTCTGAACCATGGTGGCAAGGTCGGTGGTGGCGTAGATGGCGGAGCCGTCGGACTTTACCAGAATGCAGGGGGGGACCTCTTTCTTGTCGGTATCCTCGGCAACGGGAATCACCCAGGCTCCCTCGCTCTCCACCGCCAGACCTCTGGCCTTGAAATCGGCGACCATGTCAGGAATGAAGGGGTCAGCGTCGCTTTCGCCCAGCCAGGACTCGAAATGCACGTCCAGTGAATTGTAAATCCGGGTCATGTCCGCCACGGACAGCTTCATGATGTGCTGCCAGATGGCCCGGTAGCCCCGGCGGCCATGCTGTAATTCGAAGGTGGCGGTGTGGGCCTTTTCGGCAAATTCCTCATCGACTTTTTTCTTGGCGGAAGCGGCTGGGTAAATTTCCTCTAACTCGGAGATGGTGAAGGGGGCTTCCTCCGGGTAATCCCCGGTGAAATCCGGGTCAAAATAGGGAAGGTCAGGCTGACGCTCCTGCAATTCCGCAATAATCAGTCCCATCTGCAAGCCCCAGTCACCCAGATGAATGTCGCCGATGGTGTTGTAGCCGAAGAATTTGTACAGCCGTTTCAGGCTCTCGCCGATGATGGCGGAGCGCAGGTGGCCGATGTGCAGGGGCTTGGCGACATTGGGGCCGCCGTAGTCCACCACGATGGTCTTCCCCGCGCCCTCCTTGGGGATGCCGAAGTCCTGAGCGGTGCGCATTTCTTCCAGATAGGCCTGTAAAAAGTGGTCAGACAGCTTCAGATTGATGAAGCCGGGCATGACGGCCTCCACCAGAGAATAGTCCTCCGCGTTCAGCTTCTCCACCACCGCCTGAGCGATTTTGATGGGAGCGCAATGGTACTGCTTGGCGGCGGACAGCGCGCCGTTGCACTGGTACTCGCACAGGTCGGGCCGGTTGGAAACCGTCACCCGTCCGTAAGCGGCGTCATACCCGGCATCGGCAAAGGCCTGCTGCATTTTCGCCGTGATAATGTCAAGTATTTTTTCCATGATTATGCCTTCTCCTTATTTTCCGCCATCCACGCGAGGTAATCGTCATAGGTGCCGTACTTGTCGATGATGGTGCCGTCGGGCTGGAAGGCAATGACCCGGTTACAGGTGGAGGTCAGCATTTCGTGGTCGTGGGAGGCAAGCAGCACCACGCCGGGGAAGGCTTCCAGACCCTTGTTCACTGCCTGAATGGACTCCATATCCAGATGGTTGGTAGGCTGGTCCAGCAGCACCACGTTGGCGCCGGACAGCATCATCTTGCTCAGCATACAGCGGACCTTCTCACCGCCGGACAGGACGTTCACGGGCTTAAAGACATCTTCGTTGCTGAACAGCATTCTTCCGAGGAAGCCCCGGAGGTACACATCGTCCTTCTTGGCGGAATACTGGCGCAGCCAGTCCACCAATTCCATGGCGTTGCCCTCAAAGTAGGGGGTGTTGTCCTTGGGAAGGTAAGAGCGAATGGTGGACACGCCCCACTTGACGCTGCCCTCGTCCGGCTCGATTTCGCCCATGAGAATCTTGAACAGGGCGGTCTGAGCCAGCTCGTTTTCACCCACAAAGGCAATCTTGTCGGTGCGGTTCACGGAGAAGTAGACCTTGTCCAGCAGCTTCACGCCGTCCACGGTCAGGGACACGTCCTTGACGGTGAGCACGTCCTTACCCAGCTCCCGCTCCGGCTGGAAGCCCACGAAGGGATAGCGGCGGGTGGAGCAGGGCATTTCCTCTACGGTCAGCTTGTCCAAGAGCTTCCGGCGGGCGGTTGCCTGCTTGGCCTTACTTTTGTTGGCGGAGAAACGCTGAATGAACAGCTGGAGTTCCTCAATCTTCTCCTGATTCTTCTTATTCTTGTTGCGCAGCATGGCCTGCACCATCTGGGAAGATTCGTACCAGAAGTCGTAGTTGCCCACGTACATCTTGATCTTGCCGTAGTCGATATCCACCGTGTGGGTGCAGACGGTGTTCAGGAAGTGGCGGTCGTGGGAGACAGCGATGACCATGCCGGGGAAGTCCAACAGGAAATCCTCCAGCCAGTTGATGGCTTCGATGTCCAGGTTGTTGGTAGGCTCGTCCAGCATGATGATGTCGGGGTTTCCGAACAAAGCCTGAGCCAGCAGAACTTTCACCTTCAGTCTCGGGTCGGTATCCGCCATCAGGTCGTAGTGCAGTTCCGTGCCAATGCCCAGACCCTGCAGCAGACGGGATGCGTCAGACTCTGCCTCCCAGCCGCCCATTTCCGCGAATTCCGCTTCCAGATCGGCGGCCCGCAGGCCATCCTCGTCGGAGAAATCGGGCTTTTCGTAGATGGCGTCCTTCTCCTTCATCACGTCGTACAGGTGCTGGTTGCCCATGATGACGGTGTCGAGGACGGTATATTCATCATAGGCGTTCTGGTTCTGCTTCAGAACGGACACCCGCTTGGTGGGGTCGACGGTGATGGAACCGGTGGTGGAATCCAGTTCGCCGGTGAGAATCCGCAGGAAGGTGGATTTGCCCGCGCCGTTGGCGCCGATAATGCCATAGCAGTTGCCGGGCAGGAATTGCAGGTCAACGTGCTGGAACAGCCACTGGCCGCCGAACTGCATACCGAGATTGGATACTGTGATCATTTTCTACTCCTTAATAACTTCAAAATGATTTTTCAAAAAGAAATACTCGAAGGCATATAACTACACATTCTAATTATAGCATATATTTTTCAATAATCAATAAAAGATTATTGAAAAAAGCAGGGTTTCACCACACAAAGCCGTAAGCCCCCCGTCAGATAAAGCAGAACATTGTTGATTTAGGTGTCATTGCGAGGAGCGAAGCGACGTGGCAATCCGTTCTCCTTTTTGGGAAACTGCGTCATCAGAGTGCGAAAGGGGATACGGATTGCCACGCCAGTCTGCGGACTGGCTCGCAATGACATTCTGGTTAATCGGCTAAAGCACAATTTAGCGGCGTAACGAATCGGGCAGCAATCTTGGTCTACCACCAACCTGAAGTCCCGCCATTGCCTGCGGGTGCTACCCGCCAATTGTGAATAAAGAAAGAACTTTTTTCGATAGGACTTGCTTTTTTCCGCAGATGCGTTATAATGTTAGCACTCAGTCATATGGAGTGCTAAATTGATAAAGGATGTGCATTCAACTATGGAAAAACAGCAATTTAAGGCCGAATCCCAGCGCCTGCTGGACCTGATGATCAACTCCATCTACACCCACAAGGAGATTTTCCTGCGGGAGATCATCTCCAACGCCTCCGACGCCATCGACAAGCTGGCCTACACCGCCCTGACCGACGACAAGGTGGGCATCAACCGGGACGAGTTCGCCATCACCATCACCCGGGATCCCGAGAACCGGGTTCTGACGGTTTCCGACAACGGTATCGGTATGTCCAAGGAAGAAATGGAAGAGAATTTGGGCACCATCGCCAAGTCCGGCTCTCTGGGCTTCAAGCAGGCCATGGAGAAAAATGAGGACATCGACATCATCGGCCAGTTCGGCGTGGGCTTCTACTCCGCCTTTATGGTGGCTTCCTCCGTCACCGTGATCTCCAAGAAGTACGGCGAGGACAAGGCGTGGAAGTGGGTTTCCGACGGCACCGACGGCTACACCATTGAGGAGTGCGCCAAGGACGCCCCCGGTACCGATGTCATCATGACTTTGAAGGAGGACACCGAGGACGAAAAGTACTCCGAGTATCTGGAGGAGTACGAAATCCGCTCCCTGATCCGCAAGTATTCCGACTATATCCGCTACCCCATCAAGATGGAGGTCACCAAGTCCCGCCAGGTTGAGGAACCCGAAGAAGAGGAAGCCATCGAAGTGGAAGGCGAAGAGGAGAAGAAAGAGCCGAAGGCTCCCAAGTATGAGGAATACACCGAGATGGAGACCCTCAACTCCATGGTGCCCATCTGGCAGCGGGATAAGAAGGATGTCACCGACGAGGAGTACGAGGCCTTCTACCGGGAGAAGTTCTTCGATTACAACAAGCCCCTGCGTACCATCCACTACAACGTGGAGGGCAACGTCTCCTTCAAAGCGCTGCTGTATATCCCCTCCAAGGCCCCCTATGATTTCTATACCAAGGACTTTAAGCGTGGTTTGCAGCTGTACTCTTCCGGCGTCCTGATTATGGAGAACTGCGAGGATCTGCTGCCTGAGCACTTCCGTTTCGTTCGCGGCGTTGTGGACAGCCAGGACCTGTCCCTGAACATCAGCCGGGAAATGCTCCAGCACAACCGCCAGCTGACCATCATCGCCCGGAACATTGAAAAGAAGATCAAGTCCGAACTCAAGTCCATGCTGGAAAACGACCGGGAGAAGTACGAGCAGTTCTACGCCGCCTTCGGCCGTCAGCTGAAATACGGCACCGTGTCCGACTACGGCGCGCATAAGGACGCCTGTCAGGATTTGCTGCTGTTCTACAGCAACAAGCAGGGCAAGCTGATTTCCCTCAAGGAGTATGTGGATTCCATGGCGGAAGGTCAGGAGAAGATTTACTTTGCCCCCGGCGAGAACCGGGAACGCCTTGCCAAGCTGCCCCAGGTTGAGACTTTGGCAAAGAAGGGCTACGACGTGCTGCTGTTTGCCGAGGATGTGGATGAGTTCATCCCCCAGACCCTCATGACCTACATGGAGAAGCAGTTCTGCAACGTGTCCACCGAGGACTTGGGTCTCAAGACCGAGGAGGAGAAGAAGGAAGCCGAGGAAAAGGCCGAGGAAATGAAGGGACTGCTGACCTTCGTCAAGGAGTCTCTGGGCGAGCAGGTCAAGGAAGTGAAGCTGTCCACCGACCTTGGCAGCCACCCCGTGTGCATGACCCCGGACGCCGGCATGAGCTTCGAGATGGAGAAGTATATGAAGAAGGCCAACCCGGAATTTGCCTTCCCCGTAGGCCGGATTCTGGAGCTGAACCCAGAGCACGAAGCCGTGAAGGCTCTGCAGGCTGCCATGACCGAGGACCCCGTGAAGGCCAAGGACTACGCCCAGCTTCTGTGCTATCAGGCCCAGCTCATGGCGGAGTTGCCGCTGGACGATCCCTACGCCTACACCGAGCTGGTGTGCAAGCTGATGAAATAAGCGGGGCCGCAGGGCGGCCAACCAATGCGTGCGCGGGCTTTGTGTATTCGTTACACCATTGGGTACTGCTCGGTATCGTTCTCTGGCGAGGTAAATTGTGCTTTAGCTTACTGAGAATGTCATTGCGAGCCAGCGCGCACGCTGGCGTGGCAATCCGTATTCCATTTTGCACTCTGATGACGCATTTTCCAAAAAGGGAGAACGGATTGCCACGTCGGGCTTCGCCCTCCTCGCAATGACATCTTAATCAACGATATTCCCCTTTTGCTGTTCACTGCGTGTTCAAACGGCAACACCCCAGAGGGACTCGCCCTCTGGGGTCTGCCTGCATTTCCCATTGTGTTTCTTTCTGTAATGTGATACACTCTATAGAAAAAGGAAGGTGTTATTATGATGATTTCCCATTCTGTGGATTATCTGGAAAGCGGACTGTGGCTGGTTCTGCGCTCCCTGTTCGGGATGCCCATGCTGCTGTCCATTGCGTCCTATGTACTGACCGCACTGGCTCTGTACACCATTGCCCGGCGGCGGGGGCTGAAAAATCCGTGGCTGGCCTGGATTCCTGTGGTGGACTGCTGGCTGCTGGGTTCCCTGTCTGACCAGTACCGGTATGTGGTGGACGGTCAGCACAAGTCCAAGCGGAAGATTCTGCTGATTTTCCGTATCCTGACGGCGGTTATGTGGGTTTCCCTGATCGGTCTGCTGATAAAGCTGTGCTTCCACGCCGTCGGCAGCGTATTCTGGGGCACTATGTCGGACGAACGGATCTTCCAGATTCTGCATCAGTCCCTCAACCTGCTGGTGATGTGCCTGCCGCTGATTGGCATTTCCATTGCCTACGCAGTATTCCGCTACATGGCGCTGTATGATATCTACAAATCCCTGGACCCCGCCAACTGCGTGCTGTTCCTGGTGCTGAGCATTCTGTTCGGCGTCACCGAGCCCTTCTTCCTGTTCTTCAGCCGGAACAAGGACGATGGAATGCCCCCCAGAAAGCAGCCGGTGGTGGATACCCCCAGCAGCAATGACTGGGTGGATGTGCAGGAAGACGAACTGTAACTCACTGTCATTGCGAACCAGTGACCGTAGTCACTGGTGTGGCAATCCGTTCTCCTTGAAAACGCCGGTTGTCTGACATTCAAAGGGATGCGGATTGCCACACCAGCGTGCGCGCTGGTTCGCAATGACATTCTTTTCCATAGGAGGGACATATGGATTACTGTGAATATCCGTCCCCCGTGGGGACGCTATACCTGACCGCCGACGAAGGCGGCCTCACCGGCATCTGGATGCACCCTGAGAAAACGGAAGATTTTCCCGTTTTGGAGCAGGCAAGGCACTGGTTGGATGCCTATTTTTCCGGGAATCCGACTGAGGTGGATTTCCCGCTGAACCCCCACGGCACCGCCTTTCAGAAACAGGTTTGGGATATGCTTTTGACCATTCCCTACGGGCAGGTCAGGACCTACGGCGATATTGCCCGGGAAATGGCGGTACGCACCGGCAAGCAAAAAATGTCGGCCCAGGCGGTTGGGCAAGCCGTGGGCGCGAATCCCATCAGCATTCTGATTCCCTGCCACCGGGTGGTGGGCACAAACGGAAAGTTAACTGGCTACGCCGGGGGGCTCGACAAAAAAGAATGGCTCCTTCGCCACGAGGGCTGGCTGTAACCAGCAACACGCAGTTGCTTGCTTTTCTCCCTCTTTCATGATATTCTGACCATGAGGAGGCGATACGCTTGGAAACGAAAGATATTATCCTTCAATTACGGAATGCCCGGGGCCTGTCTCAGGACGCCCTTGCGGAGCAGGTTTATGTTACCCGGCAGGCGGTGTCCCGGTGGGAAAATGGGGAAACTGTGCCCAACACCGAGACTCTGAAACTGCTGTCAAAGCTGTTCGACGTGTCCATCAACACCCTTCTGGGTTCGCCCCGGCAGCTGGTGTGCCAGTGCTGCGGCATGCCCCTTGAGGATTCCGTCCTCAGTAAGGAGCCGGATGGCAGCTTCAATGAGGACTACTGCAAGTGGTGCTACGCCGATGGGGAATTTGCCTATACCGATCTGGACACCCTGATTTCCTTCTGCGCGGAACATATGGCAAACGAAAGCCAGTCCCCGGAACAGATTCGGCAGTATCTTCAAGGCTACTTACCAACACTTAAGCACTGGAAAAAGTAAAAGAACACCGGTTGGAAGAAACGCTCCTTCCAACCGGTGCTTTTTTCGACCATATTCGTAGGGTGGGGTCATGGCCCCGCCCTACGATGATTGCGGACAAATTATTCGTACTGTGCGGACAGGTCTTCGTAGTAGGCCATCATTTCTTCTTCGGTGTCGAAATTGGCCACATACATCTGGTTCGCCATGGCGCCGGACAGAGCGTCGGGAATCCGGCCCCACATGACCATCTTGGGGCCATACTTCATCATGACCTCATAGTCGTCCAGCTTGTAGCGCTTGCCGTCCCGGCGGCCGTAGAAGGCGCAGTAGTGGGAGTTGCCGATGGACTTGGTGTTGCAGTCAAAGGCCACCATGTCCGCCCAGATCTTGTAGACGTCGGTC
>OBLI01000955.1_pt1 | contig 30002 bp, 23 predicted proteins | sample 1519701 | NCBI WGS metagenome assembly OBLI01 (sample SAMEA3663005, study PRJEB22513) | pig gut metagenome | biome: pig gut; feature: pig-associated habitat; material: faeces | place: France | collected 2012 | reverse complement strand
AGCTAAACAAGAAAAATTACACCAAGAAGCTTTGGCTAAAGCTGAACAAATCGAAAAAATCGGTTCTATTGAATTATCTGCTAAAGCTGGTGAAAGCGGAAAATTGTTCGGTACAATCACAACTAAGAAATTGTGCGAAGAATTAAAAGAAAAATCTAACATTGAAATCGACAGAAAAACTGTTTCATTAAATGCTCCAATCAATAAGATTGGTGAATACACAATGTTAATCAAATTAACTTCAAAAGTTAAAACTGAATTAAAAGTTGTTGTTACAGCATCAGAAGTTGTTAAAGAACACGTAGAAGAAACTGAAGAAGCTGAAGCATAGTTAATATTTTTAAACAAAAACGTGCCGGCAATATATTTATCGGCACGTTTTTTTAATGTAGTTAAATAAAAGAAAGAGCAGAATGCAAAGACAAGTGAAAAGATTATCAAGATGTATGCCGGTGGGTGATTTACCTTATGATACCGATAAAGCTGCTACCAAAATGATGGTAAAGCTTTTTGAGGATATTCCTTATCTTGCAAATATGCCTGTTGCATCCGAAAATGAATCTATTATTAATAGAACATTAATGAATCTTCCTGGAATAATAATTAAAGGTAAAAAAATATTTTTTAAAAAAGATGCACCTAATTTAAAATCAGACTTAGTGTATTTAGATACAACTTTTAATAAATCTGATACAAGAAATATTGATATGTTTCAATTTGATAGCTTCTTTTTGTTTAAATATTTTCAAATAATTGAACGTATCAAACCAGCTGAAACTGTTATAAACTTTATGGGACCTTTTTCGGCGGCATTGAATATATGCAACCAAGACAATTCACTATTTTTGTCTGATAAATTCTATAGGAAATTTATTATCCAAGCAATTTGTGCACGTGCTTGTTGGATTATAGGCAGAATAAACGAAATTTCCCCGGAAACCAGACCAATAATTATGTTAGAAGAGCCTTTTCTGCATAAAATCGGTGATGTAATCCGTGGTGATGATGATATTACCAAAGATATTATTGTAAATTTGTTCTCAAAAATTACCGCAAAACTTCAAACTACCGGTGCACTCGTTGGAATTCAGTGTTTTGAAAAATGTGATTGGAAAATTCCTATAGAAGCAGGAGTTAATATAATCTCTTTTGATGCTTATAATAATCCTAATAACCTTAATATTATAGCTGAATGTGTAAATGAATTCCTTGCAAAAGGCGGTAGGATTAATTGGGGTATAGTGCCTGTTAAAAATGAAACTATGGTTAAAGAACTTTCTGTAGACTATATTTTTGATAGATTGGTTAAGACGTTCGAAGGGCTTATTGTTGCCGGAGCCAGCGAACGTTTGGTATACAACCATGCAACCGTATCTATTCAAGGTAACATAAATAATTTACCTATAATATTTGCAGAAAAAGCGCTTATAATTGCAACTCAAGTTGCAAAAAGAATACCTGTTAAGAGTTAGTTTCAGTTTCTTCTACGATTGCATTTGAATCTATAAATATGGTATTTCTGATGAAAGCATGTGCCATCAAAAGCAGATAAGGATTCATCTCATTTGTGGCAGACAGATTCACTTTTGCTTCTTGTTCTTCTTGCAAATCTTTTTTCTTCGGTTCAACCGCCTCGATATCAATATTCGTGTTCATTGCGTGAGAAGAACTTTCTTCCATAAGGCTATTTTGCAAAGTTTTTTTCGGAAAACTTTCTGAACATAATATATAAATATCAACTGAATTAGAGGTTGTAAGAGTGAATACACCTTTTACATTGCCAAAATTTTTGGTTTGGATTAATACTGTCAACTTAGAATCATTAGATTCATTTTCACCTTCCGGAGTAGTAACTTCTAAATCAAATCCAACACCTTCATTAAGTGGAAGCCAAGGTAAATACAGTAGCATCAAGCTTTTTAATGTTTGAGCAGGGTTATTAGACTCTGCCATCGCAACACAAGAGTTTATAATCCCAAGAGTATCGCGGATTTGGTCATTAGTCATGCCGCTTTTGGAGGCGGAAGCCATTGCCAAAATTAAGCTTGCCATAGCTTGTTTACTGTTTTTCAAAATCATTTCTGAAACAGCAGGCATTTGTATCATTCCACTAAAAAACAATGCCATTGCATCTTTTCCGGCAACCTGATTTTGTATGTTTTGAGCAATATTTGCACCTTCTGCTCCTTCGCCAAAAATCTCTGAAATCATCTTTTGGTTTTTCAAAAGATCTTCATTCAAATCTTTTAATATTAAAGAGGTGTTACTTAAGGCGCTATTGGGGTCTTGTATTACAGATAACAAGCCTCCCAAAGTTTGTGGTAAACCTAAAAGATTTCTGATATAAACAGCTCTGTCCATGCTTGCAAGCTGGTTCATATGTATTTGCTGCATTAATGCTGCTGTTGCTTGGATACTGTTTTGAACAATATTTGGCTTAGGTTGCGCTAAAGAATTATTAAATCCGCTGTTTGTATTAACAACGTCTTGCTTTAACTTCTTTAAATATATTTCAGGATTACGCAATCCTGCCAAAATTCTTCCAACGCTAAAACTGTCCATATTAAAATTATAACAATTATTTCATCTAAATCAATTGAAAATTATTAAGTTTAGATAACATTGCATTAAAAAACTTTTCTCTTACAAAATATTACAAAACATCAATTTTTTTAATGCAAATTACTTATTATATATATGAAGGTTTTTAATAATATTGGCTCAAACAATAATATACAAAATGCGTATAGTGAACTTGTAAAAGTCTGTTTATCCAAAAGGGCTCCTATAAAAAAGGTTAAAACAGAATATTGGCTAACGAAAGATTTGTTTGTTAAAAATGGACAAGTTCAGGATTTTTATGACAAAACTTTAGAACTCAGCCAAAATGTCGAAGCTAAAGGAAATAAAAATATTAGCCAACTTCTTGTTAATGAACTTTGCAAACTTGGAATGGTATTCAAACTAAAAGAAAATCCGGAAAATCTACTCTACAAAGCAATTAAAGAGTTTAGGGATAAGAATGACGGATTTCATGAACTTGCTAGAATTATTGATTTAGAAGAATTATATCAACATGGGTTTAGAAGAAAAGATGTTTTTCGTGTTTTAAGGATGAAAAAGGATTGCTGTAAACGAATTTTGGCAAACTATGATGAGAATGTTAGAAATTTTGCAAGTATTAAAAGAGCTCCAACATCCCGAGAAAGTGTACAAGCGCAGCTTGCCTATACATATGCAAGAATAGGGGATATGCTCGCTAATAGAAATCCGGTAGATGCTATACGAGCATTAAAAAAGTCCAGAGATATGAATATGGAACTTGGCAGGATTCGAGCTGCTGATTATGCATCACATACGATTGCAGATATAAAAGAGTCACTTAGAAGACGGTACTGGTAAATGCCATAAATATCAACCAACAAATAAAAAGACCGATTTTTTAAATCGGTCTTTTTTATATTATATTCTACACATAAGTTATTTGCGTAAAAAATCAGGAATTTGAATGTCTGAAAAATTAGACATTGTAGGAGCTTTTGGCTGTTGAGTATTGTTAAACGCTCCTGAGAAGAATTCAGCCGCACTGATTGAACGATTTTCTACTTTTTCTTCAATCGGCATTTGAGATTTTAATTCAAAACCTGTTGCAATAACTGTAATTTGAATTTCACCTTGAATATTATCATCAACGACAGCACCAATGATAACTCTTGCATCATCAAGAACTGCATCGTTAATAATATTTGTTGCATCGGTAACTTCGTGCAATGTCATATCAGGACCGCCTGTGATATTAACAATAACACCGGAAGCACCATTGATAGATGTTTCTAACAATTGAGAATTGATAGCAATCTTAGCAGCTTCAATTGCTCTGCCTTCACCTGTACCACGACCGATACCCATCAATGCAGAACCGGAAGCAGCCATTACACTCTTAACATCAGCAAAGTCAACGTTAATCAATCCAGGTATAGTAATGATGTCAGAAATACCTTGAACACCTCTTAGAAGAACTTCATCAACTACGATGAATGATTCTTGAAGAGATACTCTTCTATCTACAACATCTAACAATTTGTCGTTAGGAATAACAATTAGAGCATCTACAGATTCTCTCAATTTTTCCAAACCTTGTTGAGCTTGGTTTTGTCTTCTCTTACCTTCAAAAGAGAAAGGTTTTGTTACAACACCAATTGTTAAGATTCCCAAATCTTTAGCAATCTTAGCTACTACAGGAGCTGCACCGGTACCTGTTCCACCGCCCATGCCGGCAGTAACGAATACCATATCAGCGCCTTCAATAGCACTTGTAATTTCTTGTTGTGCTTCTTCAGCAGCCTTTTCACCAACTTGAGGTTCTCCACCGGCACCAAGACCGTTTGTTAATTTAGGTCCAAGTTGTATTTTATTCTTGCAAGTTGAATAATTCAATACTTGTAAATCTGTGTTCATTAACCAGAATTCTACACCTGTTAATCCTGACTTAATCATTCTGTTTACAGCGTTTCCGCCGCCACCGCCAACACCAATAACCTTGATTTTTGCAGGGTTAATACCTGGGGCTGGTTGTTGTTCCATATTATCTGATGGTTGAATAGTTTCAACATCTTTTCTTCCAAAAATATCTGGTCCTAAATTGTCCACGATTATTCCTCTTTTTTCTACTTTATCTATACTATACCACTATACTAACATACTATTTTAAATAGAAGCAAATGTAAAGTTATTGAGGAGAAATTTAATATAAATTTACATGACAAAACCATGTCCCGACAATAGTTTTAGCCCCTTTTATATCAATTTGTTTGAGTGAATTATATATGTTAATATTCTTTGTAACATTTCTTAATGAATTGGCTCAATAGCCAATATGGTTTAAAATAAGCAAGGAAGGGTATTGCCAAAAAATCAGGCAAAAAAGATATAACAGGGAATGGATTTTAAGACGATAAAAGCGCCGATATATTCGGGGATAGCTGTCATGTTGGTATTGTCGGCTGTTTTGTCTTGCAATCCTGTATTCGCACAAACTGATTTTTCATTTTTTGAACCAATTTCAACAACTCCTGTTAAGTCTGTTAAACTTTTAAATCCACTTTACCTTGACACATCTAGAACAATAAAACCGACAATAAAAACTGTTACTCCGTACAACCCTTATGATGAAAACTCAACTCAAGAATCAGATTATTTTACATCTGAAATTAATGATTTGTCCCCTCCGGAAGAAATTTTAACTAAATCAGGCGAAACGCAAAGTGAAGATAGCAGGAAAAATTATCAAGCAGAAGAGCCTGAAAGTGAGTTTTTTGTTCCATCAAACAGTGTGGTAGAAAAAGAAATTATCGAGAATGAAAGTGTTGTAGAAAATAATGATGAAAATCTTTACTCCGCAGGTGTAAATTCTGAGGAGCAGCTGGATCTTAATGGCAAAATTATAAGTCACATATATTTTGAAGGGCTGAAATGCATTGACTCTTCAACAGTTAGAAACCAAATAAAAACACAAGACGGTTCAATTTTTAATGAAGATTTGCTCCAAATGGATTTGCAGCGAATTTATGCTATTGGATTTTTTACAGAAAAAATGGCAATTGAGCCGGAATTAAATAAAGACGGAACTGTTAATCTTAAATTTGTTTTAGAAGAAAATATTCCGGTCAATGATGTTTCTATCGTTGGGAATACTGTTATATCTTCAATGGAGCTCCTTCCATTCATAACTCCATTGAAGAATTTACCCCAAAATATTTCCAAAATAAATGACGCAATTGATAAAATCAATGGATATTACCACAACAAAGGATATATATTAGCCAATGTTGATAATGTAGATGATAACGATGATGGTAATTTGATTTTCAGTATATCAGAAGGCGTGATTGACAAAATTCTGATTGAAGGAAATGAAAAAACTAAAGATTATGTTATTACACGAAACATTATGACTCAATCGGGAACGGTTTATAACGAAAATTACCTCAAAGATGACCTTGCGAGAGTTTATTCTACAAAAATATTTAAAGAGGTAAACCGAGAAATTTATCCGAGTGAAAACAATGAAGGTGAATACAACGTTAAAGTTATTGTGGATGAAGATACTTCTAACAGTGTATCTGTTGGCGGAGGTATTGATAACGGTTTAGGTGCATTCGGTTCATTGACTATAAGCGAAAACAATTTCCTTGGCAGAGGACAAAGATTATCTGCGTCTGGAATCTTAGGTTCAGGTATACTTTTGAGTGATGCTTCTATCAAGAATCGCATGAATTACCAGCTTGAATTGAACTTTTTTGAACCATATTTCTTAAATGCAGATAATTCTCTTATGGGTAAAGTTTATTATAGAGATTTAGGCAGTTGGCAAGTACCGCTTGCAATAGAACGCCGTTTTGGTGTTAATGCCGGAGTTGAACATAAAGTTCATGGTACAAATTTGTCAACGACTTTTAATGCCGGAATTGAACATATAAGTTTGAGCGAAGGCGACCATGACAAAATCGCTCAAATGTACGCTTTGAGGAATTTAAACATTGCTGATAGAGCCAAAGAACTTACCGGCGGATTTTTTATCAATTTAGCTCCTGGGTTTAAGTATAGTACTTTGGATTCGGAAGAAATGCCAAGAGATGGTATGATTGTGAATGCTAAATTTATTGAAGCTTTGAGTATGAGTAACTTTAAAAATACCAACGGACGCGTTGCAGGTGGAATTACAAAATACTTCCCTGTTTTAAAGAAATCAACCTTCTCACTATCTGCACGCGGTGGAGTGAAAGTACATGGAGATGAGATGCCGGAAGTTATGGCATTCCGTTTGGGCGGTCCTTATTCAATCAGAGGCTTTAGAATGAGTGGTGTTGGTACGGGTGATGCTTTTGTGATGGGTTCTGCAGAACTCGCGACTCCAATACCATTAGTTGATAGGTTGAAATGGGATTTCTTCCAAAAAATACGCCTAACGTTCTTTGTTGACGCTGGTAAAGTATTTGACCCAACAATTTCAAGCGTATTGTATGATAGACCAATGAGCGCAATTACAGCCGGTGTCGGATTAAAAGTTTATATTCCGGGGGTTGGTCCTGTGTCTGTTGATTATGGTATACCGATTACAAACCCTGGAAGTTATGGCTCAAAGGGTGGCTATTTTACTTTCGGTACCGGTGGTATGAGTGGTTACGGATGGTAATAGGTTATTGGTTCGTACCTGTAATAAGGAGAATAAAATGCGAAGATTTTTATATGTTTTATTGCTTTTAATAATATGCGCACCTGTTTTTGCTGGTGGTGTAGGTTATGTAAATTATGATAAAGTTGTTGAAAATTATCAGTATGCAAAAACCAGTTTGAGAGAAATAGAAACAAAAAATAATGAAATCCGACAATTTTTAATGAAAAAAGAAGAAGAATTTGATAAAATAGAATCTGCTGTTCAGAAAAAGAAGTTTGAAGATACCGTGAGAGTGGAATTGAAAGCTAAGGAAGACGCGTTTAATTCTTTTAGAGAAAAACGCGAAGAACAAGTATATACACGTATCCATGCCGTAACAGAAAAAATTCGTCTTGAAAAGGGGTTGGATGCGATTTTAGATGCAAGAAGTGTATTCTCCGGCGGTATTGATATTACGAATGATTTAATCCAAAAGCTTAATGGAAATTAAGGTTTGGTTAATAGTGCATAGGATGTACCCTACATCTTTTAGGAGTTGAAAGTGGAAGGTTGTTTTAAAACAATTCATACTTGTAGTCCCACCAATGAGGCGGAGCTAGTAGCCATTAAGCAATCCGGTAATCACAACCAAGTAGCCGACAGTTGTGTCTACATACGTAGTATCGAAAATGGGATGCTTTGTTGGGCATCCCATTGCTATTATATTTAGGCTATATTCCGAAACTTTTTGTATTAGTTTTATTGTTTATCTTAGTTAAGACCTAACTGATTTCTGTAGAACCCGTTGCTTGCGATTTTTTGTTCTACTAAGTTGTTACCGTTAGAAGAAGCTAAGTAAAGGCCGCTTAATTTGTCTAATCTTCTTGTTAGTCTGCTATCTGGGTAAGCTTTTGATGCTACTTTAACTCTGTTCCAGCAAGAAGCTTCTTTTTGAGTCGCAAGTGTTTCTTCTTCAAGGTTTGCTGTGTATCTTGTGTGGTAGCTTTCGTGAGCGATTAAACAAGCGATTTGTTCAGCAGGAGCGTTTCTGTAAGCTGAATTAATCATAATAATTCTTGTACCATAATTGTTGTATGTACTAACTGCGAATGCGTTTCTTGCGTTAGATACCATTGATAAATCATCAAACTTGATTCTCATACCATATCTTTGAAGATTTCTGAATACATCATTTTCGCCTGCTTGTTCAAGAACTCTTAAAGCTGCAACAACTTTTGTGTCATTTGAAAAATCTGTTACTCTGTAAGCGAATGCTTGACCTACACTGAAAAATAAGAATGCAAATAAAACTAATACGACTTTTTTCATCACTTAAACTCCTAATCAACTAATTTTCTTATGTGAGTGTTATCGGCAATTTTTCGTGAATCTTGAGGGGAAGGATGACTTTTGTTAACAAATGTTCACAAAAGTATCATTTTTCAGGTAGAAATATGGCTGAAATCCGCTTATAGTCTATAAGGTTATTCCTAAATTAAAGTTTTAAGATATAATAAGAGAGTGAAAACTACATGAGGGTTATTTTACATTTCTTAATATTTGGAGGGTTTAATGAATAAAAAAATATGGGCAAAAGCAGGAATAACACTGGCTGGAGTGCTTGGTGCAACTTATATTACTTTTTTAACAGCTCCACTTTTTGTTAATCCTATTGTTAATAAATATGTTCCGGAAATTACTAAAAGCATAAAAGACATGACGGGATTGAATTCTAATCTGGAAGAAGTCACACTTGTTACTACTCCAAAACTTACAGCGGGTTTGAGAGTTAAAAAATTCGAACTCCTTGAACCTAATAATAACAAAATCCTTGCAGCTGATAATTTTAGAGTAAAGATGTCATTGATTCCGATTTTTGCTAAGAAAATTGAGATTGACGCTGTTCAATTAGACAACTTGAGTGCAAATATTTTGATTAATAATGATGGAAGTTTTGCAGTTGAAAAATATTTCCCTCAAAGTAGTGAAACAGAAGAAGCTGAACCTATGCAAGCTTTGCCTTTTGGGCTAAAACTTTCGAATCATTTACCTAATATAACAGTTGGGGCTTATGATGTAACTTTAACAGATGGAATTGATAAGTATGTAGTTAATGGTAACAAAACAGAGATTTCTGATTTCATTCTGAATAAAAGTGTTAAGGTTAAAGCTTCCGGTAACGCGGTTTTGAAAGGTAGAGAACAATTTAGTTATAATGTTAAAGTTTTAAATAAAATCATGCCGGATATGGAGTTAAATGACTTAGTTTTCAACCCGACAAAGGATGACGACAACACTCCAAAAGCAGATGTAAAAGTCGATATTATAAGCATTTTAAAGGGGATTTATGCTAATAATTTGACCGCGAAAGCTGATGCGGATTTGGTTATTACAAATGATGGCATAAAAGGTTATGCGGATTTAAGCAATTTGTCTGTTATAAATCTTCCTAAGAGTAATATGAAATTAAAGTTCAAAGACAAAAAAATTGATATTGATTCTAATATTTATACTGCTGCGAATGAAAGTTCTAAACTTAACGGAACTGTTCAAACAGGTAAAAATACTAATATTGATATCAATTTGAAATCAAAAGTTGAAATTGCAAATATTTTGAAAATTGTTAAAGATATTGCTTTAATTTTTGATATCAAAGATTTGCAGACATTGAGTGCAAACGGCAAATTGGATGCGGATTTTAATATCAAATCTGATTTAAAAACTGTAAAATCTAACGGATATTTGCAAGTTCCAAATGCAGATGTGTATTATGGTTTGTATAAAATCGGTGTTGATAAAATTAATGCTGATGTAAGTTTAGCTAACAATAATATTGATATTAAAAATATCGGTTTTACAATTCTGAATCAACCGCTAAAATTGTATGGAACGGTTACTTCTGATGCGGTGAGTGATTTACATTTGACTGCAAGCAATCTAAGCTTAAAAGGGCTTCTTGTTGCAGCAGGTCAAGCAGCTTTGATGAAGGATAATCAAGTAAATTCCGGTACTATTTCTATGAAAGCGGATATTCAGGGCAAATTAGATAAGATTAATCCCGTTATCAATCTTAATATGAATAATATTAATATTAAAAATGTACCGGCTTCAACTTCTGTTATTGCACCGGCTACAACATTAAACATAACTTCTGACGGTAAAACTTTTGGCGGTCAGGCTAAGAGTTCTAATGTAAAAATAATTAATCCGGCTGCAAAAGTATCTATACCAAGTGTTAATGCACAGATTAAAGAAAACGAAATTGTGATTTCACAAACACCGGTGACGATTGAAAAAATCAAGACAACTGTTTCCGGAAAAATTACAAATTATTTAACTGAAAAAATCGGCTTGAATTTTGTAACGACCGGTGATATTAAATCCACTTTAGCAGGTGACGTTAATATTGCTAAACAAACTCTAAATTTGACTTATGCAACAAATGAATTGTCTACAATTATTATTCCTATGTTTGATAAATCAAAAATGTCATTTACAGGAAATATTAAGATAATTGATAGCATGCTTAATCCTGTATTAAAAGGCAGCATAAATATTCCTTCGCTTAATATTCCGGAAGTTCCTGTAAGTATGACAAATACTGATATCAAATTGGACGGACATATTTTGAAAGGCAATGGTAGTGTCCAAAAACTCACATCCGGCGGAATTGTTGCAGAAAATCTTACCGGAGATTTTTCTTTAAAAGGTGATAATTTCTATTTGAATAATGTTAAAGGAAACGCTTTTAATGGCAAAGTTGGCGGAAATATTGTTTATAATATTTCTAACGCTAAAACCGGAGTTGAATTTTCCGGCAGCGGACTAAATGCCGAAAGAGCAATTTATGGTGCAGTTGGAATTAAAAACGCACTTTCAGGAACATTGGGCTTTGATACAAAATTATCACTAATAGCTGCAGATTATAACGAAATGATGAAATCACTCAAAGGGAATTTGAGCTTTAATATCAAGAACGGTTCTTTTGGTGAAGTTGGTCGTTTGGATAAATATTTGCAAGCGAACAATATTATGACAAATGTTCTTTTGAAATCAACAACGACTTCCATAATCAATAGTATCACGGTTATGGATACAGCAAAGTTTGATTATTTAGATGGGAAAATGACTTTCAAAAACGGTTGGGCAGATATAAACCCAATGAAAAGCTCAGGTAAACTTTTGGCATACTATATAACAGGAAAATACAACCTCTTGAATGGCACAACAAATGTTGTTGTACTTGGTAGAATGGACGCTCAGCTTGTAGCAAAATTAGGACCATTAGGACAGCTTTCTGCCAACAAATTGCTTTCTTATATTCCAAAATTTGGAACAGCGACGGCTAAGATTGTTGAAGCTTTAACTACTAATCCAAAAGGTGAAAATACAGAGGCAATACCAGCCTTAACAAGTGGTAGTACAAGTTATGAAGACTTTAAAGTCGTATTTAATGGCGGATTAGAAAGCAAAAGTGCGGTTAAGTCTTTCAAGTGGCTCACAACCGTTGATATGAGCGCTATTGAAAACAAAACACTTAAAGATTCTGTAAAAGATATCAAATCTTCTGTTGGAAAAGATGTAACAAATACAGTTAATTCAACTGTTAATTCTGTCAAAGATGTTGTGACAACATCCAAAGAACAATGGAATGCTACAAAAGAAGATTGGAATGCTACAAAAGACCAGTTCAAGAACAGTGCAGAAGAAATTAAAAACTTGTTCAAGAAAAAAGAAACAACTCCGGTTGAATCTACCACACCTGCAGCTAGTACGGCAGTAGAAAATGCTGTGACAGAAAGTTCTGCAGCAGAATAAGGTGAAATTGCTATATTGATGTGCAGATATCATATTAATTAAAAAGGATGTTCATTTTATTTTTGAACATCCTTTTTAGTTAAATTATTTAATTTTAAACAATTCTAGTTATTTTCTTCTCCCGGAACGCCAAGAGAGATTCTCTTGTCTTTTGGATTAAATTTGATAATCTGTGTATCAACTTTATCACCGGCATTAAGAATACAATTATTTTTATTCTGATATGCTGTAAGAGAAGATTGTGGAAGTAATGCTTCAACCCCTGGGAGAACTTCTACAAATGCTCCGAATGGTTTGATTCTGGTAATTACACCTTCTTTAATATCGCCTTCTTTTAACTCTTCTTCTGCTTTAATCCAAGGATCAGGCTCAGTATTTTTCAAGCTCAAACTAATTCTCTGTTTTGCGTGGTCTATGTCAATAATTTCAACATTGATTTCTTGACCAACCTTCAATAAATCTGTAGGATGTTCAACCCATTTCCAAGAAATTTGAGAAAGTGGAAGTAAGCAGTCAACACCACCAACATTTACAAATGCACCAAAATCAGTTATGCGAACAACTTCACCTTTTACAATCTGACCAACTTCAACCTGCGCAAATACATTTTTGCGTGTTTCTGCTATATTTGTTTCAAATACTTTTTTGTTAGACAAAATAAGATTATTTTGAGATTTATCCAAAGACAAAATCTTAACTTCTATCTTATCTCCAGGGTTGCAAATTGTTTCTCTTGCGCATAATTGACCTTGCGGAATAAAACCTTGAACACCTGAAACATCAACAACAACACCGCCTTTAACCATTTGTGATACAATAACAGCGATTGTTTCATCTGCTTCTTTGATTTTTTCAAGTTCAGCCCAAGTATGTGCAAGATGAACTTTTTTGTAAGATAGAGTAAATTTACCATTTTCATCGCAATCTTGTGTAATCAAAAATTCATATTCTGTATTCAAATCCAAAACATCTTGAACTTTTGCTTTTCTATCTGATGAAACTTCATAAGATGGGACAAATGCTGTACATTTTGAGCCAATATCAACAATCGCTCCATCAGCTTCATAAGCACACACAACTCCCTTTACTATATCACCTCTTTTAAATTTGTAATCATATTTAGCAAGAAGTGCTTCAAAATCACAATCTGAATACTTTTCAACCATGCGTATTCTCCTTTTTTATAATAAACACGCAGTTATTATAGCATACTTAGCTGATAAGAGCAATAGGCTCCAGAATTTCAAGAATTTATGTTACTCAAAATTTGATAATTTTGCTTTACTAAAACTATCTATCAAAAAGCAGGTCAGGCATTGCCTGATAATAATGATATTGGTTATTTAAAGTTATAAAAATACTTTTTCGCATTTCAGAAATTTGCCATCAAACTTTGCAATTGCAGCAAGTTTTTCATTGTCCATTAAGGTTACGAATTCATCAATCGCAAATGGTTGGCTTGGTGTAATTGCATTTCCGTTAGAAATTTTCTTTTTTTGTTCTTCATTCAAATTATAAACTGCAAAATTTAATTTTTCTGTAGGGTAAATTAGCTTATTTAAAACAATTTCCGGCGAATTCAAATCTTCCAGTTTTATAGAATCCTCTATATAAAAGTCACCTGCTTTTATTCTCACAAGCTTAATTAGGTGTCCAAATGCTCCAAGTTTTTCACCTAAATCATTAGCAATTGAGCGGATATATGTACCTTTTGAGCAAACAATTTTAATTTCGGCTTGTTGAGCAGCTTGATTGAAATTCACGAGTTCCAGTTCAAAAATGGTGACTTTTCTTGGTTCAATTTTGACTTCCTGCCCAGCTCTGGCGTATTCGTATAATTTTTTGCCGTTAACTTTTATTGCGGAATAAATTGGAGGTAATTGTTCAATTTCTCCACGGAAAAACTTCAAATTTTCTTCCAAATCTTCTTGAGTAACAATTTTGTCAGAAGTTTTAACAACTTCACCTTCGGTATCGTAAGTTGTGGTAGAACTTCCAAATTGAATTGTTCCAATATAAGCTTTTTCGTCATTAAGATATTCAATTAACCGAGTAGCTTTTCCTATGCAAATAGGCAAAACTCCTTCTGCAAACGGGTCTAGTGTTCCGGTATGACCGATTTGTTTAATTTTGGTGATGCGTCTTACAATAGCAACAACATCATGTGATGTTTTGCCGGTTGGTTTGTATACATTCAAAAAACCGAACATATTTATTTTATCTCACCGCTTGAAATCTTGTTAATCAAATCAAGTACTCGAGAACCTTGTTCAAGCCCGTCTGAATAAATGAATTTGATTTCAGGAGTAACACGTAATCTAATGCGCTTGCCGATTTCATAACGAACCTTGCCGGTATTTTTTTCAATAATTTCTTTATCTTTTGCAACTTGTTCTTCTGAGCCTAAGACGCTATAGTAAACTTTTGCATAAGAATTATCGTGAGAAACTTCAACATCCACAATTGATAAAACGCCTTCAATTCCTCTGACTTCTTTTCTGATAATATCAGAGATATCGCGCATTAATTCTTTCCTAACTCGTTCATTTCTTAAAGACATTGTTTTTCTCCTTTGTAATTCTGATATCTGTATTATAACATGAGATAATTGTAGGTTGTAATTAATACATTATACGCACACGCGATACACTATCCAAACCTAATAATAAGTTATCGACAGCTACTATCAAATCATTTGTACTCTTGATTTTTAAAGTCAGTGCATCTTTCTTTTGGTCATAAGATTTTAAAAAATGAGCTATTGAGTGCCTAAAATCTATAAATGCTAAAAAAATTTCCCAGTCACGGTTTGACATCAAATTTAAAACTTCTACACCAAAAACTTTTTTTAATAATTCCTTAAATTTTTCACCTTTTAAACCTCTATGTAGTTTGGTATCATTTGCTTTAAGAAAAGATATGTAATTTTTCCCAAAATTATTTTTGTACATAATTTTTTTTTCTATAACATAATTAAGGTCATTTTCAAACTCACCGTATAGCAGTATTACAAAATAATCTAATTTTACGTTATCAAATTCAGCTTTTTGCAAATTAATTTCTGTTGAAATTTCATTTAACATAGTATTTATTGCTTTTGATTTTTTTAAAAAAGTCATTATCTTAAACCTTCTACAGCAAATTTAATTCTTTCTTCTATTCGAGATTTACGTTGTGTGCCTGATTTGTTGTTAAAATATTCCTTTTGGCTTTCTAATATATATACAAATTTTTCTTTCAAATTTTCGACATTACTATTCAATAATAAAACTGCTGTCATTATTGAATCTAAAATTAAATAATTTGGACGAACACTATTTAGTGCAAAAGGATTTTTACCTAAAGTTTTAAAAACAAGTGATACTGCTTTTTCAAATACACTAACAAAATCTCCTAAAGAGTCTTCACTGTGTTCACTTATATATTCATCTAAAAAAGAACGCATTGCAGAATAGCCCACTAGTGAGTTATTATTTATGTCATAATTTTTATAAAAGACAAGCAATCTCAATAGCAATTCAATATCTAAAAATCGTGCATCTGGTTCTTTTTTACCATATATCTCTCTCCAATATTTATTTAAATTTAGTTCTTCTAACTCTTTAATAAGTTTGCCATAGCTAATAGCTCTTCTTGTTTCCATTGCATTTAAAGCTTTACCACCGGTATTTAATCTTTCAAACAAATTATAAAGGAATTTTTTGCTTCTTTCTTGTGGTGCAATTTCATGCACAATGGTACAATTCAAAAATGCATTATTTAATTTCTCTCTTGCTTCAATTGGCAATTTGTCATATGTTTTATTTTTATATTTTTCATTATTTATAATTAATTTAAATTCATTATTATAATAATCTGATATAGCTGTTATTCTTTGAAAACCATCTATTATTAAATATTGTTCTTTACCTTTTTCTTTATATAAAATTACAGGTGGAACAGGGTAGGAAGCTAAAAATGATTCAATTAACTTGCTTTTTTGTTTATTACTCCATACTTCATTTCTTTGAAAATTGGGTCGTTTTATTATTCCGCTTTTTAGCTTAGAAGCATATTCTGCTAAACTAAAATTTCCCATAAAACTGATAACTTCATTTTGTGTGATATCAATATCATCATCATCAATGTCACCTTCTATTTCCTTTTTTTCAATAAGATAATTTTTATCTTCAAATGTATTTTCTAATGTTATATTCAACATACACCTCTTATTTTATAAATTTTAAAATTCCATTTTCTAAATCATAAATATTATATAAAGTATTCAAAATGTCAAAAGTTTCTTCTAGGTTGTGTTTTGCGCTATTCCATCCACAACCATCTGTAAACCAAATAAAGGTTACACCATTAATTGTTGCAATTTCTTGTGCTAATGTTTTATAACTTCTTGCAGTTTCATTAAGTTTTGAACCACCGCTTGAATAAAAATTAGTTTCAATTACATAGATTTGACTATCTGTTTTTATCACAAAGTCAAAGCGTTTTTCCATTTTACCCTGATTAGAAATTGCAGATAAATTTACACCCCATTTTTCTTCAATTTCATGGATATACATTTCTTTAAAATAATTTTGACCTTTTTCAAAACCTGCTTTAATAATAAAACTTTCAACAAGGTTTTCCATTAAATGACCGCCACGATTTTTACGCCCATTGCTATCTAAACCTGTTTCTACTCCACTAGCATAATCAACTAGATTACTTACAATATGATTTTCTAATAAATCAAAAAGTTTTGTTTTTCTCATAAACATTTTATATTCTTCAATACTGTAATTACATTTATTAAAAGAAAAATTGTAATCACCATCAGCATCTGTAACAGAAATTTCATTTGAACGAACTGCTAAAAGAAGAGGAATACATTTTAAAGTTTCAGGATATTTTCTAATAATATCTTCAAAATCTTTTTCAATATTTTTTGAACCGACTAATGAGTTTAAAATGTTTAACTCTACTTTTATATTGTCAACATTTTTATTAACTTTATCAAAATCTACATAATAGCAGTAGTCAGCAATACAAGGTCTCAAAGTTGATAACCATTCATTAAAATTTCTAATCATAATTTTTAACTAAAACCTCCGTTATTTTACCTCTACCATCAGCATTTGCATTAATTTGACGAGAAGCAAAAACTTTTTTAATTTCATAATTCGCATACAATTCCTTAACTAATTTTGTATCTGAATTCGATAACATAAATCTTACACCCATTGAGTCCAATTCATCGCACACGTCACGCAATTTGAACTGCATATCAATATCAAATCCATCTTTTGTATATGATGTAAAACTAGATGTTTCATTCAATGGCACATAAGGAGGATCAAAATACACAAAATCATTTTTTTGTACTTTGTTTAAAATTTCAGAGAAATCTGCACATTTAATTTCAGTCTTTTTTAGAAGTTCAGAACAATTTAAAAGATTACTTTCATCAATAATTCTTGGATTTTTATAATTTCCAAATGGAACATTAAATTCGCCTTTAGAATTTACTCTATACATACCGTTAAAACAAGTTCTATTAAGGTAAATAAAACGACTGGCTCTTTCAACATTTGAAAGTTTGGAGTATTCTTCTGTCCTATCAATGTTACGAATTTCTAAAAAATATTCTTTTGAAACTTCGTGTTTACTTAAATCTTTTATTAACTCATAAACATCATCTCTCACAACAGAATAAAGATTTATAAGTTCTTCGTTCATATCTGAAATATAAGCATTATCAGGTTGTAATTCAAAGAACAAAGCACCACCGCCGATAAATGGTTCAAAATATCGGTTGTATGATTTAGGCAAGTTTTTTAACAATTCAAACATAAGTTGACGTTTGCCGCCAACCCATTTAACAATTGGATATGTTTCGCCTTTCAATTGTTCTTCTTGTTTGCTAGCATTAAACGGGACTACACTTCGTTCCGCCCTCTGCTCGCAAGCCGCTAAAACTACTGCCATTGTTTTTCTTTCTTTGAAAATACTTGTTCAAACCTTTTTATCGAAAGGTCTAAATATTCTTTTTCTAAGTCTATTCCAATAAATTTTCTACCTAATTCTAAAGCCATTATACCAGTCGTAGAACTTCCTGTAAACGGGTCAAGAATTAAATCACCTTTGTTAGTTGATGCAAGGATTATACGCCGTAACAATTCTAAAGGTTTTTGTGTTGGGTGTTTTCCAAATTCTTTTTCATAAGGTTTTGGAGTGCCGATTGCCCATACTGAACGCATTTGTTTTTCAGGCTTTTTAATAAAATCTTCTGCCCAATCTCCATTCTTCATTATTTCATAATTAAATGTATGTTTTGCTTCATTATCTAATTTTGCCCATAATAACGTTTCATGGCTTGCTGTAAAATATCTACAACTCATATTTGGTGAAGCATTTGGTTTAAACCAACAAATATCATTCAATATTTTAAAACCAGCTTTTTGCAATGCAAAACCACAAGCATAGATTGAGTGATAAGTCCCTGAAATCCAAATTGTTCCATTAGGTTTTAAAACTTTTTTACAAGCATTAATCCATTTTTGATGAAACTCAAAATCTTCATCAAAGCCTTTGCTTTTATCCCACTTGCCTTTATTTACTGAAACAACTTTACCAGCATGACAAGTAATCCCACCATTAGATAACATATAAGGTGGGTCTGCAAAAATCATATTAACAGATTCAGGAGTTGCTTTATTCAAAATTTCGATACAATCACCCTGAAACAAAGTTATATCTTCTTTTTCATATAATTTGTTCACAGTTTTATTATATTATAAAATTTTTATTTAATTCAATGATTTTTTAATCCCAATAACCCCCACTTGACTAAAATTCATGTTTTCGATAGCATGAGGTCATCATAAGTAGAATAAGCTGAAAAGGGAATAAAAAATGAGACGTACACTAGAAGGAACAAAAATTAAAAGACAGCACGTAAGCGGTTTCCGTGCAAGAATGGCTACTCCGGGTGGTCAAGAAGTTTTAAACAGAAGACGTGCTAAAGGCAGACATCAAATAGCAATTTCAGGCAGCAAACGTGCTTAGTCTGAATAAGTAAGTTTAATTTGATTAAAAAAAGACTGGTGATATTACCAGTCTTTTTTGCGTTAAATAAAGTTAATATAAAAAAGTAAATATATTATACGTACTATTCACTTTTCACCACTCACTATTCACTCGTATCACAACTTTTTAACAATTTCTTCCAAACAAATTTTTACGTGTGCATAATTTAAACCGCCTTGCATATAAGCTACATAAGGCGCACGCATAGGACCATCTGCTGAAAGCTCTATTGTTGAACCTTCAATAAATGTTCCGCCTGCCATAATAACTTGATCTTCATACCCTGGAATATATTCCGGAATAGGTGTTACATAGCCGTTAACAGGAGATAAAGATTGGATAGTTCTACAAAATTCTTCCAAATGCTCAGGTTTGCCAAAGATTATGTTTTGTATAATATCCGTTCTTTTTTCGTCGTGTCTTGGGCTGGAATTAAATCCGATATCTTCAAAAACTTTTGCTGCTAAAATAGCACCTTTTACTGCTTCTGAAACGATTGATGGTGCCATAAACAGACCTTGGAAAATTAGTCTGTGCTGATTAAACATAGCTCCGCCTTCTGAACCGATTCCTGGGGCTGTCAGTCTATTTGCGGCACGTTCGACAAGTAATTCTTTACCTGCGATATAACCACCGGCTTCTACAATTCCTCCCCCAGGGTTTTTAATCAAAGAACCTGCCATCAAGTCTGCCCCAACTTCTAAAGGCTCTTTATCATCTACAAATTCACCGTAACAGTTATCGACAAAGCAGATGCAATCAGGGTTTTTAGATTTTACAATCTTACAAATTTTTTCAATCGTTTCCATAGAAAGTGATTTTCTTGTTGAATATCCTTTAGAACGTTGAATTAAAACCATGGTAGTTGTGTTATCAATCATTTTTTCCAATGTATCAAAATCGATGTCAGTGTTATTTATTAGAGGAACTTCGTCATAAAGAACTCCGTTACCAATTAAAGAAGAACGTTTTGTTTCTTCATCCCCAGCTGTTCCAATAACTTCCTGCATGGTATCATAAGGTGCACCGGCAACAGAAAGTAATTTATCACCGTGTCTTAGGTTGCCAAACAGTGCACAGGCAAGAGTGTGTGTACCGGATGCAAAATGGATTCTTACTAATGCTTTTTCTGCACAAAATACTTGCGCAAAAACTTTATCCAAAACTTCTCTGCCCAAGTCATCGTGACCGTATCCGGAAACTGTATAAAAATGCTCCGGTGCAACTTTGTTATCAAAAAAAGCTTTCAAAACTTTTCTTTGATTATAATCTCTTATTTCATTAACTCGTTCAAATTCTTTTTCTAACGCTTTTTCGGCTAATTTAAAATCATAATTCATAATATACTTCCTTTTTGGTTTAATTATAGAATAAAGCGGTTTTTAAATCAAAGTAGCGTTAATAGTCCTACAAATACCGGATTGACTGATTGTTGAATTGGATGTTTAATTACATTATGCTTATAAGTTTAATTGAAAAAATAAATAGTATAAACGAATTTTTATTTGCTCCAATTGATAATATTGTAGAAAAATTACCTTTTGCGGATTGGGCAGTAGATGCAATATGCGACAGTATTCATCTGATACCGTTTTTGTTTTTTGTATTTTTGATAATAGAAATTCTGGAATTTTATTATGCTAACAAAATCAATTCAACATTAAAAAAGACGGGTAAATGCAGTGTGCTAATTGGGGCGCTTGCAGCAATATTCCCTCAATGTGGATTTTCTGTTATGGCAAGCAGCCTTTATGTTGATAGAATCATTACTCGTGGAACATTGATAGCAGTGTATTTGTCAACTTCTGATGAAACAATTCCAATTTTACTTGCAACACCTTCCAAAGCTTATTTAATAATACCTATTGTCGGACTAAAACTTTTGATTGGTATCGTAATGGGATATTTTATAGATTTTGCACTTCCTCAAAAAGCTCAACCGGCACAAAGTTCAGAACAAAATTTTAACGACCGTATTGAAGAAGGTTGCTGTAAACACGATTTGGAACACGGAAGCAAGCGCGAAATAATAATTCATCCAATTTTACACACAATAAATATTTGGGGATTTATTTTAGCAATAACTCTTGTATTGAATTACTCTTTGACAAACATAACAATAACTGATTTTATAAGCGGTGGTAAACTTTTGCAGCCAATATTTGCAGCATTTATAGGCTTAATTCCTAATTGTGCAATATCAATCGGACTTACAATGATGTTAATCAAAGGTACAATCACTTTTGGTGCGGTAATTAGTGGGTTGTTAGCTAATGCAGGTTTGGGACTTCTTGTATTACTTAAAAATAATGATTTTAAAGATACTTTAAAAATAATTTTTATACTTTTGTTAATAAGCATTGTATCCGGTTTGGCTATTAATTTGATGTTGGGATAAAATCTAAAACCGCTCTAGCTGTGAATGCGCGTGAGGTTTGATGAGTTGAAAGTTGAAAGTGGAAAGTTGTTTTAAAGCGGTTATTAGTTGCAACTATTAGAATGCCGTCATTACGAGGAACGTTAGTGACGAAGTAATCCAGTTTGATAATAATTTATAGATTGCCACGAAAATCTGTGATTTGTATGTAGATCTCTCCCTTGCGGGCAAGCCCCCTCCCTTCCCTCTCTGTCACAAACGTGACATCTCTCCCGCTCAATGGATGTTGCGGGCGAGAATTAAGTTTTAGAAGAGTCTATACCTCCCCCATGGAGAGGGAATGTGCGCCTCGAAATATTACTTTACAACCCTCGTTCATTGTGGGAGAGGGAACAGCCATGTAGGTCAGCTTTACTAAGCTGACAAAATCTTTAACCTTTTAAAGCAACTTTCCACTTTCAACTTTCAATTTTCCACTCACCTACATACTCCCCAACTGGACTCTCTTTTTCGGCAATGTTTTAATCTCTGAAAAATTCCATAATTTAGAAGTTAGTTTTCTTGAGGTAACTCAGGAAGGGGTAAATGCTAATTGAATTTAGAAGCCATAGAATTCCCCAAAAACAAATAACGGACTTAGGCTTTTGAATCAATAGACCAAACATCTACTCTACCTATCAAAAAGGAGGTTAAAATGACGATTAGAAAACTTACTGTGGCAGCTGCAATTGCCGTTGGAATAGCAACATGTTCATTTAATACGGTAATGGCAGCGTGCCCATGTGACGAGCGTCCTGTTGTTACTCAGGGAGCTTGTCCTATTGAAGAAATTCCGGAAGTTACAGGTGCAGCCTGCCCTTGTGAGGCAATGCCACAACCTGACTGCGGTTGTGGAGCAGCTCCTCAATGTGAACCGGATCCAATTCCTTCATGCGCATTGTGCCCTGGCGTAAAAGATTTGTCACGAGAAGATATGAAACAAGTTTATTCATATCCTAACGCTGTTTACGGGTACAACAATTTTGTAGGTACTGAAAAAGACTCTATCTACACAGCAGAAGGTTTCTCTGTTAATAGAGAAATCAACAAACTTACTGCAGGAACAATGGGTACAACAGTTGCTACTGACGGTTCTGTTACCGGTGCAGCTTCAAACATTCCTTGTTTGAATGATTTGGCAAGACATAACGGAACACCAATTATCAGAGATGAAGCAAAAATGGACGGAAACGGCTGCCCAATTCAAATGGGTACAGCAAACTCTATGCAAGCAATCAAAAAGACATTAGTCCCTTTTGATTTGTCACCATTTAACAATATGACAGGTGCTGCAGCAGGCTTGCAAATGTTCCCTGATGTACCGGATGGGTACTGGGCTTCCTGCGAAATCGATAAACTTGCTACCAATGATATTGTAGTAGGTTATCCGGACAGATTGTTCAAGCCTTCACGTAACATTACACGTGCTGAATTTGCAACTATGTTGGTTAAAGGTTTAGACAAAGACATGTACAGTTGTGCTCCGGAAAAATTATTCTCTGATGTTCCGACAAATCATTGGGCAAACTCTGCAATTACAGCAGCAGTGCACCAAGATTTGTTAAAAGGATATCCTAATGGCAAATTTGAACCGGCTCACAACGTAACACGTGCCGAAGCTCTTTGTGCTTTATCTAAGGGAGTTAAATGTCCGACAATGGATAAATGCAAAGCACAAGAAATCTTATCTAAATATTGTGACGGTAATACAGTTCCGGAATGGGCTCAAATACCTATAGCAATTGCCTTGGATAAGGGAGCTTTAAACAATTCTCCAAATCCTAATACAATTGCGCCATTCAAAGATGCTTCTCGTGCTGATATAGCAGCAATGTTACAAAATATCCGTGTTGCAGCCGGTATCGATAAGAACCCTGTTACTGCAAACAATGATTGCCCAATTTGTCCTGTTGATAAAAAAGCATTCGTTGAAAACGAAGAAATCGTTAAAATTCCAACATTACAGTTAGAATTTAAGGATCAAGTAACAGCTAAATCTTCTCACGTAGGTCAAAGATTTGCGGCTAAAACATTAGAAGATGTTACAATCAATGGTCAATTATATCCTTGCGGTTCTAAAGTATATGGTAAGGTCGTAGAAGTAATCAGACCTTCCGGTTGTCAAAAGGGTGCTTTAAAACTTGCGTTCACAGAAATTGAACATTGCGGTCAAAAAGCTACATTACCTAGACAGATACTTAATGCAGAAATTAACAAATCTAATACTCCAAATATCGTATCAAGAATTGTTACAGCTCCACTTACTTGGGGTGGTCAAATGTTAGGTATTGTAGGTAGAACTACAGGCGGTATGCTATCTAACTTAGGTAATGCTTTAGAAGACGTTGCTTCCGGTACTGGTATTGCTCTAGGTGAAGCTTTCCAAGGTCAATTTATGGCTGCCGGCAGAAGCTTGGGTGACGTAGCTAAAGATACTGTTAAGGCTCCAATTGACTTAACAAGAACAGCAATCTCAGGTACAGTAGGTTTAGCACAAGCAACCGGCGACGAAGTTGGCTACTTGGTTGATGCTAAAGGTTACAAAATCTCATCTATTAACCCGAAAGAACATGTTACAATCGCATTTGGTTGCAGCGGCGAATAGTAAGTTAGTCGTTCGCTCATACGGGGGGAAAGAAGTCGTAGGATATACGGCTTCTTTCTTTTTATAATTGTAAATAATTAATGCCTATTTTTTATAAAATATTCAATCATCACTTGCCCTAAACACTTGAATTTTATTCTATAAATAGAAAGATACCGAGACAGATTTATTCTGTGCGCGGTATGAATTTTTTAACCCCTTTTTAGACAATATGGTGTATTTGTATATCGTTAATAATCAACTTTTTTATTAAACCAAAAAGGGTTTCGGATATTATCCGAAACCCTTTTTGGTTTAAATGGTCGGGATGACACGATTCGAACGTGCGACCCCCTCGTCCCAAGCGAGGTGCGCTACCAAACTGCGCCACATCCCGATATATTCAGTTTTCATTTTTCGGTTTGCTAGCGCACCTTCGGTGCTACCTCTCAGAAAACGTGACATTTAGTCACCTTTTCTTCGGCAGAGTCAAACTGCGCCACATCCCGATACATATTAAAATGTCAATCGCTAATGCATGACAATCTTACTTTAAACAAAATTAGAAATCAAGTGTTTATTTACATTTTTTTGTAATTATTGCCCGCAACTTTCATTTTGTGTATAATTACCATGCAATGACACATTCAGTTCAGACAAAAACATCAGCATCCACTTTGGTACAAACTCTTTTGGAGATGGGCGTAGACAGTGTATTTGGCTACCCTGGAGCTTCTGTTTTAAGTATTTATAATGAACTGGCTAACACTCCACAAATTCGCCATTATCTTGCAAGGCATGAACAAGCAGCAATTCATGCGGCAGAAGGTTATGCAAGAACAAGTGGACAAGTCGGAGTTGTGCTCGTAACGTCCGGTCCTGGGTTTACAAACACTTTGACCGGTATTGCTAACGCGTATGCAGATTCTACGCCGCTTGTTGTTTTAGCAGGTGACGTTTCCGGCGTAAATAAATATGGCAAGATTTTTCAAAAAGTTGACATTACAGCACTTTCTAAGTCTATTGCAAAAAATGTTTTTGAAGTGACAAAAAAAGATGATATTGCACAGGTTTTAAAGGAAGCTTTTCAGGAAGCGTCAACCGGAGTTAAAGGCCCTGTTGTAATTGGGCTACCAAGAAATATTCTTGAAAATGAATATAAGCCGCAAATATTGGAAGCGAGTATTCAAAAAAATGATTGTCACATTGATTATTTAAACGAAATCAAAGAAATTAGCGCTTTATTAAATAATGCGCAGCGTCCGCTTATTCTTGTTGGTGGAGGTTGCATAGATTCTGCTTCTGAAGTCGAACATTTTGCTTCAATCTTACAAATTCCAGTTATATCGACCCTTATGGGGATTGGAATTTATCCATCGGAAAACAACTTGTATTTGGGAATGATAGGTTTGAATGGCGTTGAAGCTGCAAACGAAGCCTTGAGTCAATGCGATTTATTAATCGCGCTAGGAGTTGCTTTTTCGGACAGGACAACTTGTAAGAAAAATGATTTTGCGAAAAACTGCAAGGTTGTTTCCATAAATTTGGGAGATAAGCATTCAAAATTCCAACTGGAAATCACTGCGGATGTTAAAGAGTTTTTAACTCAATGTATTGAAAAGCAAGATTTATTTGCTCCTCAAGAAAAATGGAGAATGGAAGCTGATTTTCTTAAGTGTGAAGATGAAGAATTTTTAATGCCGGAAGAAAATTACACTCGTTTGCATTCATCGTATGTACTGGAAACACTTTCAGAATTCACAAGATACTACGAACCTATTGTAGTAACTGATGTGGGGCAGCATCAAATGTTAACGGCGCAGTTTTTCCATTTTAATAAGCCAAGAAAATTTATAACATCAGGCGGACTGGGAACTATGGGTTTTGGGCTTCCGGCTGCAATAGGTGCGCATATTGCAAACCCAAATACGCTTGTTCTTAATATAACAGGAGATGGTTCTTTTCAGATGAATTTGCAAGAACTTGCAACTTGTCGAGAACATCATATTCCGGTAAAGATTATTATTATGAATAACGGTTACTTGGGAATGGTTCGTCAAATGCAAGAAAAACTTTATAATAATAGATATCAGGTAGAGATGACTAATCCTGATTTTACAAAGATTGCAGAAGCATACGATTTATTTGCAATAAGAGTTAATACCAAGGAAGAGTTAATTCCGGCTTTAGAAAAAGCAATTAAACACGATGGAACTGTAATTGTTGATATTGCGATTGATTCTTTTGAAAATATTTAATACACAATGGACACGTTGAGGTGTAAAACGTAAGGGGTAAAAGTGGGGGTAAAAAATGCCAAGGTTGCCGGAATATTTGAAACGTCCGATTATTGATACAGAAAAAACAAAAACAGTTAGAAAGATTCTTAAATCAAAATGTTTGAATACTGTTTGCGAAGGTGCAAGATGCCCGAATAAAAGCGAGTGTTATTCTGCAAACACTGCGACATTCTTGATTATGGGACAAGTGTGCACAAGAAATTGCCGTTACTGCAATATTTCAACAGAAAGACCACAACCATTAGATTTAGAAGAACCTAAGCATGTGGCGGAAGCAATTAAAGAACTCGGGCTTAAATTTGCTGTTATAACCTCTGTGACTCGTGATGATTTGCCGGATGGTGGCGCAGAGCATTTCAAAAACTGTATTGAAGAAATTAGAAAAATTTGTGACGCAAAAATAGAAATTCTTACACCGGATTTTCGCTCTAAAGCAGATGCTTCAAAACCTCTGTACACATCTTTAGATACAATAATTTCAGCCAAGCCTGATGTATTTAATCACAATATAGAAACTGTGCGTTCTGTTTTCAAGACTGCAAGACCGCAAGGAGATTATGATAGGTCATTAGAAGTTTTGAGATACGTTAAAGCGAATTCTGATATTACTACGAAATCCGGATTGATGGTCGGTTTAGGAGAAACAATTGATGAAATAGAAGCAACTTTTGCTGATTTAAAAAATGTAGGAGTTGATATTCTAACCGTTGGACAGTATATTCAACCATCAAAACAACATTTGCCAGTTGATAAATATTATACTCTAGAGGAGTTTGAAAATTTGAAAGTTCTTGCACGCAAAATTGGGTTCAAAAATTTCCAAATTGGTCCACTTGTCAGAAGTTCATACCACGCAAAAGGGTGTTATGAAGGGCGAGAAATCGATAGTTAAAAGGAGTTGATACAATCTGCAAATTTTAATTATAAAAACGGCGGCTTCTCGAAGCCGCCGTTTTTTCTTTTAGTAGTACACTATATACTTTTGAACTTAACCAAATCTTGTTTTCTCATTCTAATATTTTCAGGTGTGATTTCAACAAGTTCGTCATCTCCGATGTATTCCAAGCAGTCTTCCAAGGATAATTCTTTGTGTGCTTGAAGAGTTACCATAACATCAGCAGTTGCACTTCTCATATTGGTTAATTTTTTAGTTTTACAGATATTAACTACGATATCTTGAGGTCTGTTGCCTTCGCCAATAATCATTCCTCTGTATACCTTAGTTTTTGGTGTTACGAAGAAAACACCTCTGTCTTCAAATTGTGCCAAAGCGTAAGGAATTGCTTCGCCTTGTTCGTGAGCCAAGATAGAGCCGCTTCTTTGTTTTGGAATATCGCCCGCATAAGGTTTGTATTCATCAAAGGTATGGTACATAATACCTTCACCACGAGTTAGGCGGATGAATTCTGTTCTGAAACCAATCAAACCTCTTGCAGGGATTGAGAATTTCATATTTGTTCTGCCGTTAGCATTTTGCATTTCTAGCATTGTAGCTTTTCTGCCGGAAAGTCTATCAATACAAGCACCTGCATATTCTTCCGGAACGTCAACAAGAAGATTTTCAAATGGTTCTTGCAAGTTTTCGCCTTCACCTTTATAAATTACTTCCGGTTTAGAAACTTGGAATTCGTAGCCTTCTCTTCTCATTGTTTCAATAAGAATGCCTAAGTGAAGTTCACCTCTACCACTAACTTTGAAACAATCTGTAGAATCAGTATCTTCAACTCTCAAGCTTACGTTCTTTTCTAATTCATCATAAAGTCTTTTTCTCAATTGTCTTGAAGTTACAAACTTGCCTTCTTGACCTGCAAACGGGCTATCGTTTACAGAAAAATTCATTTGCAAAGTAGGTTCATCAACATGGATAAGTGGAAGCGGATTGATATTATTAGGGTCACATAATGTTTCGCCGATATGAATATCAGAGAAACCTGCAATGCCAACAATATCGCCTGCTTCTGATTCGTTAATTTCTACTCTGCCTAAATCTTTGAACCCGAATAATTTAGTAATCTTACCACGTTCAACGCTTCCGTCAGCCTTAACCCAAGCCACTTGATCTTGAGAATGTACTCGACCGTTAGCGACACGACCGATAACAATTCTACCAACATATTCATTGTAATCCAAAGTTGTAGCTCTGAATTGGAAAGGTTTTTCAGCATCGCCTGTAGGTGGCTGAATGTTTTCCAAAATGCAATCAAGAAGTGGAACCATATCTTTTCTTTCATCATCAAGATGTTTGATAGCAAATCCGTTCAAGCTGCTTGCGTATATGTAAGGGAAGTCAATTAAGTCTTCTCTGTCTGTTAGTTCAGTGAACAAATCAAAAACTTTGTCCAAAGTTCCGTCCGGATCACCAGCCGGCTTATCAATTTTATTGATTACTACAATAATCTTAATACCAAGTTCCAAAGCTTTTGATAAAACAAATCTTGTTTGAGGCATAGGACCTTCTGCTGCGTCAACAATAAGTAATGCACCGTCAACCATACCTAATACACGTTCAACTTCGCCGCCGAAATCCGCGTGACCTGGGGTATCTACAACATTGATTTTTGTTCCTTTGTATTCAATTGAAATGTTTTTAGAAAGAATTGTAATTCCTCTTTCTCTTTCCAAATCGTTGCTATCAAGAACTCTTTCTTGAACTTGTTGGTTTTCTCTAAAAGCACCGCTTTGTTTTAGCATGCAGTCAACCAAAGTAGTTTTGCCATGGTCAACGTGGGCAATAATAGCGATGTTACGTATGTTCTTATTTGTCATATTTCCATTCCCTATTTCTATAAATTGTTAGTTTTTCGTCTAGTGTTATTTTTACACTTATATTTTATATTATCAAGTTCAAAAAACAAGTGTTTTATGCTTAGTTAGTAGGTCAGGCATTGCCTGACAAAAATACAACCATTAATCAAAACATTAATTTTTTGTTTATTTTTTAAGGTTTTCTTGAAAACAGTGTTTTAATAATAATGTGGTTGAAATAGGTTTAAAAAATCAAAATTTTTAAAAACTACTCAACTCCTAAACTTACAATTAAAATAAGGAGATATAAATTATGGCAAAAACAATTGGTATTGACTTAGGTACAACAAACTCAGTTGTAGCAGTTATGGAAGGTGGTAAACCTACCGTTATAGCAAATGCAGAAGGTATGAGAACAACTCCTTCTATCGTTGGTTTTTCTAAAACAGGTGAAAGATTGGTTGGTCAACTTGCAAAACGTCAAGCTATCTTGAATCCGGATAAAACAATCGCATCAATTAAACGTCACATGGGCGAAGATTATAAAAAGAATATTGATGGAAAAGATTACACTCCACAAGAAATTTCTGCAATGATTTTGAGAAAATTGGCAGATGATGCTAGCGCATACTTGGGTGAAAAAGTTACTTCAGCTGTAATTACAGTTCCTGCTTACTTTAATGATGCTCAAAGACAAGCAACAAAAGACGCAGGTAAAATCGCAGGCTTAGATGTTTTACGTATCGTAAACGAACCTACAGCAGCTGCTCTTGCATATGGTCTTGAAAAAGATAAATCTGAAAAAGTTCTAGTATTCGACTTAGGTGGTGGTACATTCGATGTATCTATCCTTGAAATTGGTGACGGTGTTCACGAAGTTCTTTCTACATCAGGTGATACTCACTTAGGTGGTGATGACTT
>OBLI01000952.1_pt1 | contig 30023 bp, 25 predicted proteins | sample 1519701 | NCBI WGS metagenome assembly OBLI01 (sample SAMEA3663005, study PRJEB22513) | pig gut metagenome | biome: pig gut; feature: pig-associated habitat; material: faeces | place: France | collected 2012 | reverse complement strand
CTTGGACTTATGGTCAAGGCTGTAAAGGATATGAAATTAAAAGATGTTGGTCTGATGATGGCAAGTATTGCTGGTGTCGGTCTTACTGTTGCAGGAATTGGTCTTCTTTCTGTACCTATTGCTCTTGGAAGTTCTGTAATGCTCTTATTAAGTGCATCTCTCGGTATATTGGGGTTGGCATTGAATTATTGGAAAACATTTGATGCAAGTAAATCAATGGATAATGTTAAGTCAGCAATAGGAGGATTAAGAGATGTATTTGGTCTTGAATTGGGTAAGGGTGATGAAAAAAAATCATTTGGACAAAGACTAAAAGGGGGATTGATGGATATTGCAATGGGTGTGTTGAATTTTGGAAGTACATTCTTCATAATGGGTTCTTTACTTCTTGCTGGAGCAGCACTTGGTATATTGAAGAAAGGTCTTGAATCCTGGGATAACTTTGATGGTAAAAAATCTGCAAATAATATTAAAACAGGCATTGGTGCATTACAGGAAGTATTTGGTCTTGAAGATAGAAAGGGACAAAGTATAAAGTCTAATCTGAAAGGTTTAGGTAAAGACTTTATAGGATTAGGTTCATCAATATTACAGATGGGTTCAACATTTGCAAAAATGGGTACACTTGTACTTGCAACAGCAATGATGGACATCATAAGGGTAACTTTAATACCTTGGCAAAAATATGATGCAAGGTCAGCAGCTGGGAATATGAAAACTGCAATTGGTGCATTGAGTGATACTTTTGGTCTTGAAGATAGAAAAGGCGAAAGTGGATTTGCAAATCTGAAAGGTTTAGGTAAAGACTTTTTAGGATTGGGTTCATCTTTATTACAGATGGGTTCAACATTTGCAAAAATGGGTACACTTGTACTTGCGACAGCAATGATGGATATCATAAGATTAACATTACTTCCTTGGGAGAAATATGATCCGTCAAAGTCTGTTGGCAATATGATGACCGCAGTTATTGGATTGGAAGAAATGTTTGGACTTCAATCAAGTCAAAACAAGACTATTGGTGGAAGTATAGTTGGTGGTATAACAGATTTATTATCTCTTGGATCTGGACTTCTAAAAATGGGTGACACTATGGTTAAAATGGGTACATTGCTCATTGCAACCGGTGCTATGGAAAAGATTAAGGAGAATCTTGTTACCTGGGAGAATTATAATCCAGACAATTCAATTGCAAATATCAGGAAGGCAATTTCAGGTTTAACAGATGTATTTGGTCTACATAAAGAAGTTGAAGAAAAGACTGATGGTGGATTTCTTGGAAAAGTAGGCAATTTCTTTAAAAAGGCAGCTGATGTTGTAACAACACCTGTAAGAATGGTAGGTAACCTTGTAAGTGCAGCTGAAGGACTTACAGAAGGTGGAAAAACATTTGCTAAATTATCATCACTTGTTACAGGTTCAGCATCAATGTTGTCTATTAAATCAGCAATAGAACCTTGGAATGATTTTGATTCAAGTAAATCAATAACAAATATTAAAAAGACAATAAATGGTTTGGCTGTTGGTTTTGGTGCAAATAATGTTGGTTATTTAAGTCTTATATCATTACCATTAAAAAATACTATCAGTTCAATTAATAAATTGGATTTGGACAAAGCATCAACAATGATAGACTTATTTAAATCATTTAGGTATATTGGAATTAAACCATTTGATAAATTTACTGTTGCAGTCGAGAAATTTTCTGAATCTTGTAAAGAATTAATTGTATCACTTAATGATTTTAATAAGTCAAGTCAATCAAATTCAAATGTTGAATCTACATCAATTGAATCAACAAACAGTAATAACACAAGTATTACAAATACACAAGAATTGGCTGAAGCAATTGCATCTGCAATCAAGAATCTCAATGTCAATGTGAGGACAGATATATCAGATGTAAGACTTGTTGTAAACAATGAATCTGGTAGGAGAGTTGTGCTTACATTGGATAATTAATTTTTTGTTATATTTAGTTTATATTACATTTTTATACTTATGAGTAAAAATACAGATAATTATGAAGATCAGGTTCGTAGAGAATTTGAATCTACTCAACCAAAAGAAGAAGTAAAGGAGACCATTGCAACTGATTTGGGTAGAGTTAATCTTAAACAGACCATTGATGACCCAGAGATTGAGAGAATAAAGAGTTCAATGGATTATATCAATATTCCACTTGAAACTCTTCCAAGTCAGGGAAGGTTTTATCCAGAAGGTACAAGAATAAGTATCAGATCAGCAAGGGTTGGTGAAATCAGGGAATTCTCTATTATCAATGAGGAAGATCCTAAAGATATCAGGGATAAGATGACATACATTGTTTCACAGTGTACAAAGATTTATTATGGCAATACACCTGGTCATTATAAGGATATTCTTGAAGATGACAGACTTGTACTTGTTTTTAAGATTAGAGAACTCACATTTATTGATGGACAGTCAAGTATAAAGATTCCTGTTCCAGAAGGTTCTTGTCAGACGCCTGGTTGTCATCCACAGGAAACTGTTGATTTCAGTTCTGATAAATTGGAATTCTTGAAACCAAGTGAAAAACTTGAGAAGTATTATGACCCTGTTGAAAGATGTTATAATGTTCAGACAAAGAGGTTTGGTACAATTAGGTTATATCCACCTACCATTGGTGTTACTTCAATTATTGCAGACTGGATTAGGGAACAGCAACTTGAAAATAGGAAGATTGATGCTGCATTGGCAGATATACTTCCTTATGTTATCAAGGATTGGAGGTCATTTTCATCAAAGCAGGTTTTTGCAAAGATTACTGAGCTTGCAGGATGGTCAACAGAAAAGTTTGCCCTTGTATTGAGATTAAAAGATGAAATCAATGTTGGTATTGAATTTGATATAACTGAAACCTGTTCCTCATGTGGAGGTGAGTTGAAGATTCCTGTCACCTTTCCCGACGGATTCAGATCCTTATTTGTTCCGACAATTTCTGATCTCGGAGACGAACTTCTATGATAATGTTGTCATTGCAATGGAAAAACTCAACATGCAATGGGACATTATTATGAGTTTGAACTTTTATGACTTCCAGAACATACTGGAGAGTTATACAAGGATACTTGAAGAGAGAAAGAAGGCAGAAGAAGAGGAATCAAAGAAGGGTGGTTATGATGAAAAGAAATATGACCCAGATAATATGATGAATAAGGTTCAGAAAAGTATGCCAAAGATGCCTACTATTCAAATGCCTAAATTGTAATTGCTCATCTGAAGACAGAAGGAGTTTCGGGGTACGAATGACAAGAATCATTTCGTGCCCTGTGTTATATAAAAAGGTGGTAACATTTTGTACCACCTTTTATTTTTTTATACCATCATTTTTAGGATTATGGATATTTCCCAAATCATCAACTATATCTTGACTATTATTGGTCTCACCTTCAATGACACCAATATATTCTGTTGTGTCTGTATTGATAATTTTACTGTTTGTTACATTTCCAAGATTTTTAACCACAGCTGCTGCCTTATCACTTTCATTAAGTATAGGGTCAATGAAACCTATATTAAGTACATCAGTTACCTTTGATGTTGGAATACCTGTAGATGCAGAGATACCAACCACAATTCTTCTTAATGCATCATCCATTTCTGTCAGTTCCTTATTTTTATTGACAAGTGAATTCATTGCAAAATTATTTACAATTGTTGTCTTGTAATGGTCATCAACTGCAACAGATGAATCTTTTCTGATGTAATCTCTGTAATCATTATTATTTACATTTCCAAGAACACTTCTGTCATACCATCTCCTGAAGTTTCCTGCAAGGTCTGAACCGGATGGATTTGTTATTGAATATCTACCATTATATTCATTATTATTGGTGGTGGTATTAGTTCTGGTTTCAGGTTTAATTTCATTCACATCTCTCAAACCAAGTACATATCTTCTCAAATCTTCAAATGGTAAGAAATTAATAACACAGTTGCCATAAGTAAATGTGAAGTTCGTGTTTCGCATATCACCATTAGGAAGATTGGTAACATTGTCAAAAATACTTCCTGTTTCTTCGGGTACAATTTCACAATCAAAAAATTTGAATTCAATTGCAGACAAAGAATTAAGTGCAATCTTTGTAATCATAGAATAGTCTTCTTGATCTGAAATTGAACTTCTAAGTGTATCAGCAAAGTTTCTTATATCATGTACAAAGATAGAACATTGGAATCTTCTCAAATTAATAGGTACTCTTTCCCTTCTATACTTTCTATCATATACAGCATTGAAATACTTATTAAACATAGATGTTACTCTCATATCAATGAACTCAAGACAATTGATAGAAATCTTTCCATCACCTGAACCCATATAAGGGTCTTTGACTTCAAAATATTTCTTATATGCTTCATCAAGACCTGTAACAGTTTGAAGTACATATGGATATTCAGTTGTCAAACTCTTTATACCCTGTATGAATCCAATCATATCATAAACAGTTTGAGGAACTTCATATGTTTGTCTTGAATTCCTTTCTTGCTGTATTCTGTTTATATAATTCTCATTTGATTCACCTTCTCTCTGATTATCAATTGTAGGAAGGATTCTTGGAGAATCTACTTTACCTTCTTGATACTTATTATAATCATTAATCTTTGCAAGATTCGCTCTTATGTCTTGTAACTGATGCATTGCATGTGTTTTTGTATTGTATGCATCATTAGCAAGGTTTTCTTTTGCATCATTCATCTTTTTAAGAAGGCCATTTGGTGCCGGACTAAATTCGTTTCCAGGTCTTCCATCATCATATGTACCATACAACAGTTTGTTTGTTTTTTCCCTTTTTTCTTTCATCTCTTGAATTTTTTGGTTGGTATCATCACCAACTTTAATATTATCAAGAGTTGTTTTCAGAACTGCCCAGATTTTATTGTATGATTTATAATATGGATCTTCTTGTTTATTATAACTTTCCTTCCTTGATTCAGATAATGCATTTATTTCAGATGTGAATTTATCTACATCACTTTCTATAAACTTATTGACTGTTGCTGTAATATATTCAAACTGTTTGTCATAGTTATTATTACTTTTTTTAGTTTCAATATTTTCACAAAAATCTATAAACTTAATATATTCTGAATCAATAGTATTACTAATAGAACTTGAGTCACTATCACCATTCAATTTTTCCTGATGAGATTTCATAGCTCTTTTAAAATTATCAAGTTCAACTCTTATATTTGCCTTTTGTAATTCTATAACAGAATTTATATTGTCTAAATACTTAATTGCCTGTTGATATACAGGGTCATTATATAACTCATTAAATTCTTTTTCTGCATCTTTTGCTGCCTTTTCTAATTCAGTGTGCTCTTTGAGAATTTTATTTCCTTCTGTTTTATCTCCTTGAGTATCTGAATCTATAGTTGGTTTTTGAGTAGTCATTGAATTTGCTTCATTTGCAATTTTTAATTCCAATGTTGATTCAGTAGTAATATCACCATCAAATACACATCTAACAACACGATTCATTGGTCCAACCAATGGTTGAACAGTATCTCCTAGATACATTGTTCTTATTCTTGATCCTGAAATTCCACCACTCAATAATGCTCTTTCAATTGTTTCAACCCTATTTTTTGAGAGTGTCATATTACTTGGGGGGTTACCTGTCTCAGCATCTGCATATCCACCTAATAATACAGAACAATCAGGATTATCATTCATAGTTTTTATAACTGTATCTACAATGGATTTCTGATCAGTTCTAATATCATATTTATCACAATTAAAGAAAATATCTATATTCTTGATAGGAGAAACTTTACTATCAAGTTCATTCTGTGTTGCTAATGTTGTTGGATCAACATCAGCAAGTGTATCACTGTATTTCTTATATATACTTGTTGTTGGTGTACCATTACCAACATCAGATACACCTGTTTCATTTGCATATGTACCATCTGTTACTTTATCAACCATATATATATAATCAGTGGCACCATATTGTACATTGTCTATGTCAAATGTATCAAATAATCCATATCCAGGTCTTCTTAAATTATTTGAACCAAATGAATCTTTTACATTGATTGTATTGATTTCATATGTGTCAGGATTTGCAGTAATGGCAAACTGATTAACATATTCCAAACGCTCTTCTATTTTCTTTGCCAAACTGTTATCATCAGCAGGTGTTCTATTTGGAGATACCAATGTTTCAACAACACCTTCATATGTATCAGGTATGAAGAACAATGGAGAATGAAGAGTATCAATGGCAAAAGTGAATCCGGTGAATATTGGATCCTCAATACCATTCTTTGAGTTTGCATAATATTTTTGAATTGATGTTTTATCAAAAAATCTCATATCAATTTTATCTGTTGCCATATTACTGTATATTTAAAATATCTTCAATTAAGTTCTCTTCTTTATATTTATCAATAGATTTCTTTGCAAGACTATATTCACTCCTGAAACAAGGTCTATATTCAATCCTGTTGAGCATCAAATCCATTTTAAGATTATTGTCCTGACTGTCATATATGATTTCCAGTTCAGTTACAACATACCATCCTGACAATGCCCTATTATATTCTCCCATAGGCCAATTCAAATTGACACCATTACTATTCCCTTCAACTGCTTCAATCTTTCCCTCACCATCAAATACAAGTATATTTTCATTCTTCTTTCTTTGGTAAGCTGCATATTGACTTCTATCATCTCCTTTAACATCTGAGTGTGCAATCTGGTTATTTGAAATCTTATAATCATATATATCTACCCAAATTCTACTGAACTTTGTGATTGCTGGATTATAATTCTGTAGTCTTACTTTCAATCCACATTTCTTCATACATTTCAATTGATATTTATTTTGTACTTCTGCAAAATAATATTGTTTGAATGTATTGGATGTATCAATATTTCCAAAATTAAGAAATGATTCAATATTTGTCATATTATCTATACTTGATAACTCTTCCAAGTATTCTTCCTTATTCATCTGCATAAGATTCAAAGGAATATATGAATCCTGCTTTGGATCATCTTCAAGTGATTGAATCTTTTGAGTTGAAGGGTCTCTCTTAAGATTATCAATAGGTCTTATGGTAAATTTATATTCTGAACCTCCCCAATTACCAACATTGGAATCATTATATGTTATATATGTCTTGAATCCATCAGACAATGAAGAATTACTGTTGTTTATCTCATGAAAATCTTCAATATAGTTTGTCCAAGACTTAAAACTAATATGATTTGAAAGATAATAATAACTTAATCTTTGATAATGATTATTTACCTCATTTTCATAATCTTGTATTGGAATTTGATTTCTTGTTGTCTTTTCATCTTTTTCTGGATTAAATTCAGGTAAATTATAAGGTGGCACATTCCTGTAAATCATTGCAGGAACATCTGTTTTTTGTCCACCATGTGATAGTAATGAATGACATTCCACAAAATTAAGGACATTATATTGGTCTATAAATGATGTGAAGAATGTATTAGGAGAATAGCATGCATGTGCAGTAATATCCTCAATGAAATCAAAATATGTACCAGTTTCATTGTTCCTCCAACACATAGAATCCAATGTATTTGGTTTTGTGAAATTAGTTGCAAAACCAAGACCTGTCCATACAGCAACATTGAACAATGCCTGCATTGCAGTACATTTACCTCCACACCAGGATTCTTTTCTATACCCATATGGAATATTTAATTTACCATATACCCTATATTTGAATTCACCAAGTTTCCTTATACTTGTCAATATAAAATCCTGTCTGATTGGTTTATAATATAATTCATCACCATTACCACCAATATATATAGAAATGATTGAACCATCTTTAGGTACATTGGTTGATAATAAACTGTTTGAACTATCAAAAAATTCAAACATAATACCAGGAAGAAATCCAGTATAATCAAGTCTGAATTCACATAAATCCACTTGATTGATTCTATAATTATTGATGGAAATGAGAGGAATTCTGTATGCATACTTGTAGGGTATATTGTTTTTATCATACATATCTTTTTTTGATATAATGAATTCCTTTACACCAAGTGCCGGTTCAAGTAACTGAACTGTGTTGATTTTATCACCAGTCAGTTCAGCATACTTGTTATTGTCATCAATTCCACCAATAGGAAATATGTTTGTATATATCTTGTTAATATCCATATTATTTAACTCTATATTTAACGCCATCAACATTCACATAATCCCCACTCTTCACCATATTGTTTGCAACAAAAACTTTTCTACCATCATTTAATTGTACAACAGAACCATTTTCTGTATGTACAACATTATCAATGATAACAGAATTATCAGTTGTATTAAATTCAAAACAGTCTTTCTCCAAATCTTCTGTATAGTATGTATACCAATAGAATGCATCATATGCAGTATCAGATCTAACTTTCCATCTTGTTCTCAAACCATTGACACCACCACGTTTCTTATGTCCGCTTTTTGCTGCTTTCTTTATAATTTTACTCTTTATTTTCTTCATAAAGTTACTCTTATAGTAGTCATCGTTAGTATGGTTAAGATTTGGATGAAAAAAATTCCAACCTATAAATTTAATATCAATATCAGAACTTCCTCCATCAATCATATTTGACACAGTTGTTGTATCACCTGGTTCTTCAATTATTGGAGATTTATATGCAACTATTTCATCACCACGTTTTTCTAATTCATCAATAAGTTTCTGAACTTTTTCAGATTGGTTTTCTGCATAATCCGCTGCCCTACCTGTAGCAGATGTGTTTATATAACTTATATTTTTTGCACCATCATATATCTCATTAAATTCTTTATTTATTGAGTTTATACTATTCAACATTTTAATTGAACCTGTTAATGTTTCACGTATTGAAATCCTATTTCCATCCAAAAGACTTTCCAGTGCTTCAAGTGAATTTTCATATTCTTTTGTGTCACTGAAATAAACTGGTGAAAGACTATTTTCTAAACTCAACCTTGCTGATTTGATGTTATCACCAAACAAATTAATAATATTTTGAACCAGATTCATTAACCACTTGAGTCCAATAATATTTAGAAATTCATCAAGTATCTCTTTCAAACTATTAATACCGTTCAACATTATTCTTACAAGCTTATTAACATTGTTGATAATGTCAATAATTAATGTTATTAAATCTTTAATGAACTTGAAAATAGTTTTCACATCCATCCAGAAATCTGAAATTTTATACACGGGGTTTGGAAATACTGGTCCAATATCTGCTGGCATTGCAACTTTTATTGTACACCCAATAAGTTGAGATGATAAATTTTTGCACAATTCTTTAATGTCATCACAGTCTTTGTTGATTTGATTACAACAGTCATCAATGAACATATCACAAGAACCACCAGTTGAAAAAAATTCTTTTATCTCCTTGATGGCATCTCGATACTGCTTCATCATACTTTCCCAATCAGATTTGATAGAATTACTTATATACTCTATTTCCTTTTTAAAATTCTTCAACTCATCATCAATGATAGATTTAAGAGTACTTGTCTGTTTCGCATTCTTTATTTGTTTTCTGTATTTTTCAATCTCTTTGATTGCAGACCTCATTTCTTTTTTTGCAATTGTTGCTTGCTTTTTATCATTCTTTGCAAATTTCATCCTTGTGCGGATTTCTTCTCTCTGTTTCTTCAGTTCATCTTCAAATTCATCCTTAAAGTTGTCATAGTTTTCAGCACTGTAATTTCTGAATTCAGATGGGTTCTTTGATAAATCTTCACCAAATTTGATAATATCATTATATGTGCTATCAGATAATTGCTGATATTGTTTATATAAATCATCTTCTGTCATTGTAATATCATCTCTTATCTTGTACATCATTGATTCAAAATCAATAGGAGGTAATTGATCTAACCCAAGTTTAACAATTGTAGATTGTGTAATAACTCCAGCAAAAGCAAAAACAACTTTACTTATACTAAAATTCTCAATAACATTTGATATTGATGATGTTATTGATTGAGCAGCAGTACCTACCAATGACTCTTCTCCAGATTCGGTCAATCCAGTAGAAATAGTATTAGCACCTTTTGATATAGAACTCAAACCAGTGACATCTTTGAAACCAGTATCCATCAGATTTGAAAGTTCCTGCACATTATTCCTAAGTTTATCAATGAGTGTCTGGATCCATTTTTGTGTTTCCTGAATCTTATCATTAACAGTATTTGCTACACCATTAATGGTATCAGTAACCCCAGACTTGATGTTGTTTAATTTGTTTGTTACATCATTTATAGGTTTAGTAACATCATCCTTAACTGTTTTGAATCCATTATCTGTCCATTCGAGAACTACTTCTGCTGCATTATTTATCTCCTCACCAGTATCTGTTTGACCAAGAATATTTTTAGAAGTTTGTGCAACAGCAGAACCAAGACTAACAACTGCACTTGTTATTGAACCTGTAGTATCAATAGCAGTACCTGTAATTTCTGAAATGGTATTAAGTGCATTTTCACCAAGTCCTGCAATCTGATTCACACCATTTTGTGTATATGTATTCAATCTATTAGTAATACCCATTAAAGAACCAGTTATACTATTAACCTGTGTCATAAAATAATTAACAGGAATACTTGCATAACTATCCAATAGTTTATTCATATCTTCAGACAATTTAGTTAATTGTGCAGATAAATAAACTACATCTCCTACAATTCTTGTAACAAAGTCTTTAGGTTTAGGCATCAAAGATACAAATTGAGCAGTTTGACAAACAACTGCCATTGCTTTGATACCTTTCCTCATTCCGGTATTAATAATTTCCATAAATTAACTCCACTTATAATTTACTAACAACTCATTCTGTGCATTGTCAACAATCAATGTATTATGAGTATCATCAATAATATACTGACTCAATATGAGTTTATGAAGATCTTCCTCACATAATTTACTCCATAACCTGAAGTTAGTGAGATGAAGATTTCCACCTTTCAATCCACAATATCCTTTTACATTGAATGACTCAAGTTCATTTGGTACACATCCAATCTTCACAATCTCACTATGTGTGTTGTTGAGTATATCACTACCTTTCACCTCATATAACCACATATTGGACATTCCTCTCTTCATACCAAGGACACAGAAATACCACTTCTGTTTAAATGATGATAATCCATCAAAAGTATAATCATAATCCTTACCATCAAGTTTCACAACCATCTTATCAGGCATTTGAATTATACTAAAACCATCACCAAAATAAACACAAGTATTTGCTTCATAGATGACAAGTTTTCCACAAGAAAGAACTTTCATTGTATCAACATAATCTATATCTACATCAATACTTAATTTACTTTTATCTACATCATATATATCATACCAGCCATTCAAACCAAAGACCCTGGATATTTTAATTCTATTTCCCTTATCTAAAAGCTTATCCCAAGACTTTAATTTAAGTCTTACCTTTCCATTATTGTTCGCAACAGAATCTATCATTATATTTTCAGATACATTCTTCATATTGGTAGGTCTGAATGCAAATGTTATCATTCTTTCATCATCAGATGATAAACTATTATTCCAATATTCAACAGCAGTCTCACCTTTACCGATTGTTGTTAAATTATAATATTGTTTTGCAATAGCAGTCCAATCATTATAAATTGTCTCCTCAACAATTCTTACATTTTCATGAAGTACCCTCCTTAATGGATCCTGGCCTTGTTCAAGCATACCAACATTATTTAGTTGATTATCTTTTCTGTTGTCTGCAATCTCTTCTTTCATTTCCTCCTCAAACTTACCTTCAACAGAGAAAATTAAACTTTCTGTATCATTCATAAGATTATCATTATCAAACTGTACAGACTTCATCTCCTGGTAAGGTACAAGACTTACCCTCCAATATGATGCAACATATCCAAAGTCATCTGGGTCAGAAACAGAATCAACCATATACATCTTGTTCATATATGTACTGAAGTAAAGATAATCATGTGGATCTGGATGACTACCTTCACCAAAGACCTTCCAGAATTCTGATTTTACTATGTTTATTTCAAATTCAGTATTGTAATCAATCATAAGTTGATTGAAATTTAACTCTCTTGTAGGTAACTGATTATCAGGTATTAAGATCTTTACATTCTGCTTATCTATAACTTTTTCTATTGAATATTCTTTTAGAACAACATCTCTACTCTTGGAATTTGGTTCTGTCTTAAAATAAAGAACACAAATACCAAACATATTAGATATAAGTGTAGACATCTGTTGATATATATTATAAGATTGTCCAATTGCATAAGGATTAAATAAATTACTTCCAGCACCCTGGTGAAAGACTATCTGGGGAGTTGATACACTCTTATTCCAAAAACATTCTGGTATAGGACTTTCTTTATCATTTACATAATCTACATCAAGAGAGATACTTTCAACAGTAAGGTCTCCAGGACCAACCTGGGTAAACTTATATTGGATATATACCTTGTTATCATAAATCTTCACACCAGAAAGATTCTTGTTTGTTAAAGATTTCCAATCACTCCATAATATCTTATCAGAAGAATATCTGAACTCCTTGTCATAATAGACCTTATCAGTTTCTCCTGTCACAACACAAGTAAATCCAGTTATAGATTTTATACCTGTGTATTCCATTATATTGGATTCTATAATTCCCTTTGTCATTGAGACACCTCATTATATATAATATATTTATGAAAAAAGGAGGTCTTTATGACCCCCTATATATCCAATTTTAAATCATATTTCTGAAACATATCACCAAATCCTAATCTCTCCACCCTTCTTAAAAATACATCCTTTTGATTATTGAATATTGGCTGTCCTGAAATGAAACTTCTACTTGTCAGTTGATATAGTTTCTTGAAATGATAATTGATTATATATTTCACAAACTTATTATATAAATCAATAAGTCCTGTTTTGTCAGGAACTATATAATTATCTTCCAGGTAAAATGGTTTATCATTGAGTTTCTGAATCAGTTCACTTATTGTTTTCACTGATTCAACTTCTGGTTTTTTTAATAGTGCAGTTATATTGTTTGTTTTCAAACTCATAGACACCTTTACACTACTGAAATGTTCTTTCAGATAATTTATATCATTCTCAAATATCTCTCTTATTTTAACCTTATATGTTGTCCTTTCACCTTGTGTATATTTTTCAAGTAGAATGACCTTCACAGGTAACAAAAATTCAGGTTCATTAGGGCAAGTTATAAGTGCATAACATTCTGTCCCTATATTATATGTCCTTACCATTACTTATCTTCTTTATCAGACACATTTCTAATCAATCTCATTAAATCCTTTTGACTGCTTGATTTAAATCCAGTTGATATTTCTTTTGCAGTTGATGGACTTGCATCGACAACAGAGTCTTTATCCAGTGCAAGTTTCTCATATTCATCACTGGCATTCATAATATATGTGGTTTGTGTCCTAACTAAATCTATGAATGTCCCTTGAAGTTTTCCAAGTGCATCAAACAATTTTGGATTTATGTCTCCAATCTCAATATTATCCATCAAAATATTAATAGCCCTTTGACTGATTTCCATCTGATTCATAATATTACCAAGTGTCATTGCATCAAGATTAACCTTTGCTTGTGCATATTCACTCTTTGAAATGAAATTGTCTGATAGATATACCTTCAGTAATGCCTCCATTACACCTTTTGCCTTACTCCTAGATTGTTCAAGAGTAATCATTTCAGATTTTGATACTGTTGAGGGGACCTTATTGAATGTTAAAGTCTGTGAATCAATATCATCTATAAGATTCACATCATTGTCTGTCAATAAGTCAGCAATACTGTCTCTTATTATATCTTTATTTTCACTCATCTTATATAATTTTTAATCAACATATTGTTTAATATTATTCATCATTTCATCTATTTCCTTAAATTCTTGTTTGATAAAAGTTCCATTATGATGACTAATCTTCTGTTTTATTTCATCATCAGTAATAAAGACACCATCAAATGTCTTTGATTCCTCCTCTTTCTTTTTATGTTTGAATAAATTAAACCACATATTATATTTATGAAGAAAGGATGGTATAAACCATCCTTTTTATTATTCATTTGCAGCAGCTTGACAATATTTTGATAACTTTGTCACTGCTTCTTTAAATATCTTATTCGCTGTATTAAGTGGAACCTCAAGTTCATCTGCTATTGATTGCATTGAATTGCTATATTTATATTTGATTTTGTTGCTTCCATTACTTGGTAATGTTTCTGCATATTTACCAAGATGTAATTTCATTTCAATTGCAATTCTACCATTTATATCAAGTGTCTTCAATCCATCCTGGAGGATGGCATCCCGGTCAATTGGAAAAACATTCTCATCAACTTCACCAAGTGTATCATAATTTGATGCATCAATAGGACAATACTCAACCTTTGATGACTCAAGTCTATCTTGTCCTTTTTTAAAACCCTTCAAATGATTTACAGGAATATGTACCAATGTACCTTGTCTATTAAGATAATTCAACATATATCCTCTTACTGCCACTGCCGCAGCCTTGACAAACTTATCATTCTTTGTATCATCATATTTCTTTTCAACATTCATCATTGCAATCACACCTTCTGAAAGCAATGAGTCAAAATCAGCACCAGTTTTATTTGCAATGTCAGTGGCAACCTTCACTACATAAAGCAAATTCTTTTCTGTTAGTGTCCCACCATACTTTTCAGCAAGTTTTACTGCCTTTCCAATGTCATTATACAATTTAATATCCATAACTATTAAAACTTATTTTACTTATTAACTTCTTTGAAATAATTAGATGAAAACTACCATCAGACCAATAGAATTCAATCTGATAGTTCTTTTTTGACATTACAAATATAATTAAAAAAACATCAAAATCCAAATCATTATTCAATAATATCTACACACTCTGAAATGTTTTTTTGAACATCAATTATATTAACAGGGATATATTCCCATTTTTTTGCAACACAAGAAATATTATGTTCCAATAAATTTGTCTTATCAGTTAAACCATGAAAACAATATGTACCTGTTGATTTGCCTCCCCAATCCTCAAGTGGAAAATATGACAATATAGAATCCAAATTACTCAATACAACAATTTGATTACTATCAAAAACAATCCTATCCTTAATAGTTGAATCTGTTGACATATCAATAGATTCTTTCATATTCTTAATAAATTCTTTCTCATCTGCATTAAAACAATTATTAAGAAAATGAATCTTTCCATTAAGTCGAATAACGATATGATATAAATCACCTATACCAAACCCACCAAGGACATAAACAATATCATTCTTTTCAATGGCACTATTCCATACTTGAATTATTTGTTCATTCCTATCAACAACATTTTCATTTGGGTCATCCTCAATTAACCGGTTGAACCAAGTATCACTAATAACAAAAATATTTGACATAATAAATGAATTTAAAGTGGTGGGAAGAATTCCCACCACTTGGTGAAATAAAAATTAGCTATTTAAAACACTGTTAATCCAGTCATCATCATCTGTTGATACAGTTGTATCATCAGGTGGAAGATCATCATCTACTCCCTTACCAGAAGTGAAATCTGACATATCATCAATAACATTCTTTGGAGTTTCAGGAACAGAAACTGGAGAAGATGTCGCAACTGTTGATTTTGTTGCCTGACTTACAGTTTCCTGTGCATTTGCAACAGGTGTACGAGGTGCAACATAACCAGAAGTATATGTTGCAAGATTTGCATTCACCTTTGCAGTGGTTTCAGAATCCCACTCCTTCCAGAAATAATCCTTAATCTTTGGAGCATCATTCTCAAGCCAATTAAAGAATGCTTTCTGTGATTCCCTGTCATCAGAAAGGAGTGTCTTCCTCTCTTCACCTACTGTGAAGTGAATAGGTGCAGTCTTCTCAATGAAACGACAAGCATCATAATTTGCAACAGCTCTGTTATTACCGTCCATTTTCTTTGATGCATCCTTTGTCATATTAATTTCAAAAAGACGTCCATCATAAAGAGCAAAAGGATTGAAACCATCAGTGAACTCTGTACTCTTCATTGCATTTTCAAGTTTGTCATTAATCTTCTGACCAAACTGATAGATGAAAGTCTTTCCATCATATTCAGGGTGCTGGACATCCTTGACTACTTCAATCAATGCATAATACTGCTGGTAAACCTGAATCTTTTTAGAATTCTCCTTGTCAATTGCACTATCACTTGTATAGAGCTTATAAGAAAGAGCCCTCATAGGACATTTCTTGTTGTCTGTCTTTGGAGACACAACAAAGATACCATTTTCACCATTTACATCCTTGAGAAAACATTCCCAACGGGAAACAGTAGTACGCCACTTTCCTTCATGGAAAAAAGGAATAAATCTAACAAGTGCCCGATAATTCTGATCAGTACACTTTTCATCCTTGATGGATGGTTTGTAGAGATCTGCACGACCAGAAAAACTGGAAGTGTTGTTTGTCTCAGTTGCCGCAAGGGCATCAGCTGCTGAAAAACTTCCAAACAGCTCATTGAAATTTACTTCTGCCATAACTAAAAACTTTATTAAACTTATATTAACTGTGTCCAAATGGACAACATTTCAACTTTTACAAACTAAATATAACAAACTTTTTCAAAAATATCATTATTTTGATATTTTTATTTCATAATCTTTGAGAACATTTGATAATTGTTCTTCAGTATATTTATATTTCTTACCTTTTAAAGTTTGTCCGGTTATAATAGTATGGTGTGTTGCTGTTTCACCCTCAATAACAACACCATCATACTCATTACCTGCCTCATATTGTATGAGTTTTGTTTCTACTTCATTTAGTCTCTTTGTTGTTTTATCATTTTCATCCTGTAATTCCGCAAGAGATGTTGATAACTCTGCATTCTGCTGAATCAGTCTAACATTTGATTCCTGAAGATTTTTTATTTGTTTATTTCTTTCTTCAAGAAGATTCATCAAGTTCTTTATCTGTGTTGTATAGTTATCAATTGTATTTGAACTTTCATCTTTCCATTGCCCAGTATAAAGAACTTCTTCATCAGAAGATAATACCTTTTCACCAGTATAATCTGTAATGTCATACTGTCTTGTGATATAAAATACTCTTGTGTCCATAGCAAGAATATCTATGGCATTCTTTTTAGAAATTTTAAACAAAACCTGGCCATTGACTTTATCTACTGTATAGGCAGAATTTATCTCATCATATTCAGGTATTCTAATTTCTTTTTTCTTTGATTTAAACACAAGATATATCTTCTGACCATTGGATAAATCAATAGGTTTCCTATCATCATTTCTCCAATCTTCATATAATGTAAACAATCTGAAATTATCAAATGGATTGAGTTTAAGACAGATGTCACCCTTTCCATAAACTACATTACTTGTATTTCCACTTACTGACACTGCCATAGTTATTACTTAATTAAATATATGAATTTATTTTCTCCAATACAAACAATCTCAACAAAATCATTACCCTCAAAATCATAACCAGATATTGAAAGTGTTGTTGTGTTTGTAGGTTTTATAATTACACCCCTGTCTATTGAATTGTCAAAACTCAATACTCCATTTTTACAAACAAACAAAAGTTTTATTGTCTGTCCAATTTCCCAGTTGTAGTCATTATCATCAATATTAATATACATAGATGATGTACTTACACCATTATCATGCATATATATTACTGCAAAATTTTCACCTGGCCTCAATTTTATATTACAAATTTTAGATTCTGATGTTGTATAAATAGGATTATCCTCTGATATTTCATTATCATTACTATCAGTGACAACATTCATAGAATATCTTTGTTCAGAACTGATTGTAACCTTATTTGGTGTTTTTGTTATACCTATACCAACACCAGGTTGTATCACATCTGTATCATATTGGAGTTTCAAATCCTTTCCACCATTCATAATGTTGTCAAGTTTCTTTGCATTTGCATCTATCAAACCAAGTAATACAGAAGTATCAACTACTGCATTTCCATCATATAAATCATACAACCTATTAATATCAGACTTCAAACTTGATATACTATCAATATCAGTAACAAGATTCTCCAATGAAGAAACCCTTTCAGTCAATTTTACAATTTCATTTTTCTGAGTATAGAAAAAATCTATACATCTTTGCAACTGTTCAATTGCCTTGTTATAAAGTATAAAAGATGTTACTTTATCTTGTTGATAATTTACATCAGGAACTTCAATATAGTTAGTATTACTATCACCAACAGTATCAATTTTCAAATCAAGTTTTAATGCATAACTGTTACCATTCCCATATACTGTTTCTTTCTTTTTTGGATATCTTTGGAAGTATCCTTTTCTGTCTGCTTCAGAAAGAGGTGTAGGCTGATCTAAGAAAAGAATTCCATACAAATTGGTTGCAGTTCTCTTGACATTTTTGGTACTTGTTTTTTGAAGAATATCATAATAAATAAGAACAGCATTAAATTCAAAATCATTAAGACTGTTTCCATTCATAGTACTTATACCATCACCACCAGCATAACTTGAATCTCTGAAATCAATAGTATGACCAATATCACCTGTATAAACATTTGCACCTTGATCCAAATCATAGATTGCTTTTATACTTAAACCATTTTCATTTCTATCTCCACTACCTCTACCAATGATATATTCTGAACCCTTTGTACCATTGAAAACAGTATAATTTTTATTGAGATAATTCTTATTATCAGTTGTTTCACCAGTCCTGAAATAAACAGAAGTACTTGCACCAGCTGTACTTGGAATATGAATATATAATTCTTCAAATGAATCACCATTAATATCAACAGTATTCATTACATCAAGATTACCTATATATTGAACAGTCCTGTCTGCCAAAGTATTATAATCTTCCAATGTACCACTTTCTGTAAATTTTATTGCTCCAACTTTCTGCAACCAATTGAAGAACACCTTTTCAGATACATTTGTAAGAATATCATTATCATAATCATCATTATCACCTTCGCCATTCAAAATTGCTGTTTCAAAATTCATAACATAATTTTGAAGATTTTCTGCAATTGTTTTACCCATTCCATCTGAACTCCAAGTTGTTCCATCATAATCAGATTCATCTGATCCCCAAGTTGTTCCATCATAATCAGTGTAATAACCACCATTGTTATTCAATATCAATGTTTCAATATAAAAACCCTTTTCTGATCCATACTTACCAGTATATATATCAGGGATGTTCAGACATGCAAAATGACTGAACTTGAATTCATAATCATTACTTACAAAAGTTCTTGTTAAATCTTTACTTACTGATGGAAACACATATAGTGTTCCACCTTTGTCATTAAATGGTTTCAAATAAGGTGTTACCATATAAAATTTTCTTTATAAACAATATATAAGTTATTTATGGAAAAACAGAAAGGGAGAGTGATTAACACTCCCCCATTTTTATTGACCATTATTCATATTATTGATAATGTCATCCATTGGATTTCCTCCTCCTGGATTATCTGTTGTTCCTCCAGTATTCTTATACAACTCTTCTGAAATCTTATACCAAGACTGTGCAAGAATTTCCATACAAGACTTACAAGCATCAACATCTTTCTGTTCATATGCATCCTTGAGTGCAGTCAGACCATTCTCAAGTTCTGATTTCTGCTCATCAGTAATCTTGTCACCATATTCTTCAATCTGTTTTTCAGTTCTGAAGATGGTTGCCTCAGCCGCATTGAGTGTCTGTACTCTTTCAAGTTCCTTCTTGTCAGCTTCTGCATTTGCTTCAGCCTCCTTTTTCATCCTGTCAATCTCTGCATCACTCAAACCAGATGAACCTTCAATCCTAATAGACTGTGCTTTACCAGTACCCTTATCAGTTGCAGATACAGAAAGGATACCATTCGCATCAATGTCAAATTTCACTTCAATCTGAGGGACACCCTTTCTTGCAGGAACAATACCATCGAGATGGAAAATACCCAACTGTTTGTTATCCTTTGCCATTGGTCTTTCACCCTGGAGAACTTTTATCTCAACACTTGGTTGATTGTCAACAGCAGTTGTGAAAATCTCTGTCTTTGAAACAGGAATGGTTGTGTTTGCTTCAACAAGTTTAGTAAATACACCACCCATAGTCTCAATACCAAGTGAAAGAGGAGTGACATCAAGAAGAAGAATGTCACCCATATTACTATCACCAGAAAGTATCGCACCCTGGATGGCAGCACCACAAGCCACAGCCTCATCAGGATTGACAGTCTTATTTGGTGTCTTTCCAAACAGTTTCTCAATCGCATTCTGAACAGCAGGGATACGGGTTGAACCACCTACCAATATAATCTCATCAATATTGGATATGTTCAATTTTGATTTTTTCAGACAAGACTTACACTTGTCAATGATTCTCTTGATAAGGTCCTCTGACATCTGTTCAAACTTTGCCCTTGTAAGAGTCTTCACAAGATGAACAGGGGCATTATTCACACTTGAAATATAAGGGAGATTAATTTCTGTGGTGGTTGAAGAAGAAAGCTCAATCTTAGCCTTCTCTGCAGATTCTTTCAATCTCTGCATCGCCATAGAATCACCAGAAATATCTGTTCCATATTCATTCTTGAACTCTTCCAAAAGCCAATCTATAATCACCTGGTCAAAGTCATCACCACCAAGATGAGTGTCACCATCTGTAGCATTGACTTCAAGCACACCATCAGCAATATCCAAGACAGTAAAATCAGTGGTACCACAACCAATATCAGTTACAATAATCTTCTGTTCCTTCTCTGTATTGATACCATAAGCAAGAGCAGCAGCAGTTGGTTCATTGATAACCCTGACCACATTGAGACCTGCAATCTCACCAGCATTCTTGACAGCCTGTCTTGCCAGATCATCATAATAAGCAGGACATGTGATGACAGTATCCTTTACTTCCTCACCAAGATAATCTTCTGCAATCTTCTTCATCTTCTGGAGGATCATTGCAGAGAGTTCTTCCGGTGAATAGAGTTTTCCATTGATGTCCACACGGGGCATATCATTTGGTCCCTGGACAACTTTATACTGTGCCCTTTTAACCTCATCCTTTACATTACTATACTTCTCACCCATAAACCTTTTGATGAAAGATACAGTTTCCTTTGGAAACATAATGGCCTGCCTTCTAGCAGACTCACCAACCTTGATTTCATCTTTGGTGAATGAAATGACTGAAGGTGTGGTTGTTTTACCTTCTGAATTAATAATGACCTTTGGTTGACCTCCCTCAACAACAGCCACACAGGAGAAACCAGTTCCTAAATCTATTCCAACTATACGACTCATATTTAAATTTAAATTTATATTTTTGAACTTCAAGATAGAAGTTCCTTTTTCTCAACTCTAAATATAACAAAAAAAAAAATTAAACCTTATTATTCATATATTTTATTATATCATTTATATTATGAAAACATTTTTTATCATTATAAAAACCAATATTATGTTTCATAAATCTCTTTGGAAAATAATAAATGATTTCAATATTATGTTGTTTACATAATTCATATTTTAATTTATCATTAAATAATCTTTTTTGTAATTCATTTTCACCACTAAATCTATCAATAGATTTAAAATGTTGTTCCCCTTGACATTCTATTGCAATATTATAATCTGGGAAAAAGAAATCTAATCTCATATAATCATTATATTTTAACCAATCAAATCTTTGTTCTTTAATAAAACCTGTAAATTTTATAATTATTTCTCTTTCTAATTTTGATTGATTACATTTAGGACAACCCCGGCCTTGTAAATGATTTGCTGGTGTTTGCCAAAATTCACCATGTTCTGAACAAATAATACAAACTTTAGTATTTGTATTTACATAATTAACTTTACTATAATCGTATTTATTACCATGAATTTTCTTTGATTTTTGTATAAATTTTTCAACAGTATCTGTTTTTTTAACATTTCTTTCTATATATGAACATTTAACACAACCTTGACCAATTAAGTGTTTTTCTGGACTTTGCCAAAATTCACCATGTTCTGGACAAATAATACAGACTTTTGTTTCTATATTTTTATATTCAACTTTTGAATAATCATATTTATTATTATGTACCTTATTTGCCCTTTTAATAAATTCTTCCATTGAACTTTTTTGATGTCCTCCACAAATTGGACACCCTCTATTTTTTAAATGATTTGCTGGTGTTTGCCAAAATTCACCATGTTCTGGACAAATAATACAGACTTTAGAATGATTATTAACATACTCAACTTTAGAGTAGTCATATTTATCACCATGAATTAATTTTGATTTGGAGATGAATTCTCCAGTAGTTAATTTTTTAGACATAATCTTGATGTTTTATTTATATAAGAATAGACCGCCAAGTCTATATTATATTTATGAAAATTTTATTTTAAAAAGTGGTTAGATGAACTAAATTGGCGGTATTCATCAAATGATTAAAACATCAAAAATCATCTGTCCCACTTTAAATTATTTATGTCAAATATAACAAAAAAGATGAACTATTGTGTTCATCTTTTTTCTATATAAACAATTTCTTTAGTTCTTTCCGTTGATATATATCTATTTGTTTAGGAATAGCATCATCTCCATGTATCATCATTTTACAATAACTTGGATACATATTCTTCCAACCTATTTTGGAATGATATTTATGACCTTCATAAACAAAACAATGTCCCCACAACACACCATCATATTCACCATCTCCAAGAATATTTACATTTGGATATTGGTTTATTGATGAAATAGATTCATTGGTTTTCTTCTTCTCATCTTCTTCTTCATTCTCTTTATCAACCAATTCCTTTTCTTCATCAGTATCTTTGTCATCAAGTATACTTTCTGGTTCTTCTTTTTCTTTTGACACTTTCTCCTTCTCCTTCTCCTCATATTCTTCCTTGTGTAGTGGTTTCTTCACTTCTTTCTCTTCTTCCTTTTCAATAGGTCTGATTTTCTTTACTTCTTCCTCATCTTCTACCTTGGTAGATTTTGTGTGTGGTTTAACTGTAATAGATTTTACATCCACAGGTTTAATATTTAGAATCTTTATAAATGAATATGATCTAAATGAACGCCAAGAATTTTTATCCAGGTCATAATAAACCATCTGGTGTTCAGGTCTTGGAGCACCACCTCTCAATTTGGGTAGATAATCCGGATGAAGAGTTCCATGTGCTGTTCTTATTTCACCATTTCTTTTTTTGAATTTGAATGTAACAATATTGTCACGGAGTTCTCTTCTCATCCTTTTCCTGGATTTCATATCAAGAACACCATGTATCTGTCGTTTGAGTTTCTTCAAACTACTTTCATTTATAATATAACTGTCAAAATCTAAAATCATTAGTTTACTCTATATATGTAATATGTTTGTCCATCCACAGTTTCTTCTCTTTCTACACCATCATATGATGCAATTATAGATTCTGGACCATCTGCTTCTACAATAAGTTGTGCAAGTCTATCATATTTTATATAATCTTCAATACCATCATAACCAAAATTAGATATAAATTCATCTACGATATCATCAATATTTTCAATATATTTCTCTGCATATGCATAACTATAATATTGATAATCAAATTTTGGCATTGAATGATCTATATCTCCATCCTCATCAAGTCCAAAATAATCTTCCGTGTCTTCTATAACATTATATCTTAATAATTCTTCAATTGCATCATCTTCATCCAAATCATTATAATAACTTTCCATACTGTCTTTTAGGTCTGTTTCCATTGACTTTTCATCAAGAAAATCATCACCTAAAATATTTCTGAATCTAGTAACAACATCTTTTGTGAAAGTATAAGATTCTATCAGATCCTTTTCCAAATCAATAGCATAGTTTATTGCCTTGTCTCTATCTTCATAAACTGCAAATTCATATGATTGTCCTACTTTAATTTCCACATAATCACTTTGCACATCTATATCAAGGTCATCAATACAACTATTATCCCATTCATCCTGATGCATCAATGCCCTCAACATGCCAAAGTCATTATTTGTTCTCAATGATTCATCTGCATCAAAACATCTTACCATATTTACAATATCTTCTGAATCTTCATCATACTTATAATAAACATCAGTATCACCTTCATTTATCACAGCAATATATACATTACCATCAGATGATTCACTCAATGTATAAAAATTTTCACCATCAAAATCAACAAGGTTACCATCTGCAAATGCATCATTGGACATTACCAATTTTGTACCATCTTCAAGTTGTCCAATAATCCTTCCATCTTCTTTTTTTACAACATCACCTGAACTTCTGTCCTGCATATCAGACCAGATACTTTCACTAAGAAAATCAGAACAGGTCTTAATGAAACTTTCACTCATCCTATATCCTCTCAAGAAGTAATGAAAGTCTGTGTACTTATGTTCTCTACCAAGAAGTCTCATAACCCTGTCAGCAATAATCCTGGCATCTCTCATATCATAAAGATTGAGGTTATCCTTATCAAAACTACCAAAGAGTTTTGTGATTCTCCCATCTCTTTCAATGATGTATTTAATATTGTTCTTCTTATCATCAACAATGAGACCACCACCTTGCGACTGTGCAAAATAGATTTCCTCATTCTTCTTTGGTCTCATCATACCTGTTCTATGATCCAATTCAAATTTCATAATAAAAAACTTTATAGAATATTTATGAATGTTCATAAATAATAATATGAATAATTTACTTGATTTTAATAATTATATTCTTGAATCCAAGAGTATATACAAATTGGATAATGAGACCAAATCCAAACTTCTGGTCTTGGATGAGAAGTATCATAAACTTATAGAACAATTTCGTACAAAATATGTTGCACAGACTGTCAGCAACATAAAGGAAGAGTTTAAAAAGTTTATGAATGCAAGAAATCTTGGTCAGAAATATTATCCACAACTTGAAATAAAAAATTCTGAATATGACCAGAAGTTATATGATAAATTCATTAATCTTATTGATGAATTTGAAGAAATCAAAGACAGATGTTATATTACAAAGTTCTATCTTGAAAAACTTCATTCAATGAAAGGAAGTCTTGAGACCAGACAACATCTTGAAAATGGAGATTATGAACCAGGTGAGAATCCTGTTGACAAGGAACTATATAAAGAGGCACTCCAGGTAATAAAGGACAACCCATATAAGAAACCTGATTTCAAGAAAGACAGGACAAATGACAGTGATGATGTACTTGAAGCAATTGAAGATGCTCTTGATGAACTTGGTTATGACTTTGATGTGGAGATAGATACAGGTATGCTCCCAAGAATGAATGTAAAGATGGGTAGAGTCAATATCAACAAAACATCAAAATTCTCTGATGATGACATTGACGGACTGATCGCCCATGAAATTCGGGGTCACTGCTCCAGAAGACATTATGGTATGCAAACTGGACTCTGGTTGTTCGCCTATGGTACACAATCCAGTTCCACATATGATGAAGGTCTTGCTGTTTGGAATAGTTTAAACCTGGTAAAACACAAGAAAGATAATATAATGTTCAACATTGCAATGAAAACTTGTGTCAGTTATCTGATGTTTGAAATGGATTTCTGTGATTTATTTGATTGGGTGAAGAAGAAAGCACCAGGAATGACAGACTATACTGCATTCAAGACAGTGATGAGACCAAGGAGAAGAAACAAAGATTGTTCAATCTGTAGCGGAGAGATAATGGTTAGCTATTTTCAAGGTTGGAAATTAGTAAATGATATGGATGACAAAATGAGAGATGATATTACTCATTATAATATTGGTCCAGACCAGCTATTTGAATTAGAAAATATTAAGGAGTTCTTAAAAGTAAATCACTTTAAACCTGTAAAATAAAATGAGTTATCAAAAGATAACTCATTTTTTTATAAATTCATTAAGAAATTTAATTTCATACTTTGTTAATATTATAACCCCATTATGTAACATACATTGATGTTTTGCTTCAAACAACCCATCTTGTGTTCTATCATATGGATTTATCATTTTATCTCCTTCAAAGAATTGATTACCTTTAACTTCATATATTTTTCCATTTATGAAAAAATCTGGTTGATATATATGTGTCTTCCCATCATATTCATATTCAAATTGTATATTTGGTTGATATTCACAAGGAATATTATTTTCTTTACAATATTGATAGACTTTTACTTCCCAAGATGAATCAAAAGTTAAACCATCATATTTAATTTTCTTTTTTCTATTTTTTCTAAATTCATCAGTATATGAAAAATTTGTGACCCCATATGATTTCAACATTATTTGTTTATAATATTCTTTATATTCATCTGTTTGTGAATAATGTTCAACACCATATTTTTCTAAACAAGTTAGTTTATATCTTTCTTTATATTCATTAGTTTGTGTATAAAAATCATTCCCAAACAAACGTCTGTTCGTTTCAACTACCATCTCTTTCCATTTTGGAGTTTTAGAAAAAGTAATATCTCCATACTTTTTTTCACATGTTTCTCTTGCTTTGTTTTTAACTATTTGAGATTGTTGAGGATGTTCATAACCATATTTTTCAAGACTTGTTTTTATACTCTGATTTTTAAATAAATCAGTTTGAGTATATACCTCTTTACCATATTTAATAAGATTTGTTTTTTTAGTCCTCTCTTGAACATCAATATCCAAACTCTTACATAATTTTGAACAATGTTTTTTATAACCTTCTCCAAATCTATAAAATTTACATCTATTCCCACAAACAGGACACAGCCCAAGTTTTAATTCTGGGTCATTATTAAAATAGTGAAATAGTTTTTGTGTCCATTTAAAATCATATGGAAACTTCCACTTCATTATTTCATTATAATGTTTTGGAAATATTTTCTTAAATTTATACTCTTCAATATAACCATTAGGGTGGTTATTTAATAAATCCAATATGTCTTCTTTTGACATATTAAGTATTTCTTTAGTTTTCCAATTAACATAATCATTACCATAACATTCTTTTGAACAATATTTTGAATATCCTCTTGTAACAGACAAGAAATTACATCTATTATTACAAACAACACATTTGCCCAATTCAAAATTTAAATCAGAATTAATATAATGAAAAAGTTTTTGAGACCAAGAAAAATCATTAGGATAAATATATGATTGTAATTCTTTATAATTTTCTGGATATCTACACCTAAATGTTATTTCTCTTGATAAAATTCTTATTTGTTTTAATACAATAGATTTAAATTCACCAACTTCTATATATGGTGAAATAATTTTTTCTTTACTCATAGAATTACACATTTATTTTATATAGAACCAACTGCCAATTGGTATACTATATTTATGAAAATTGGGTGAGAGTAAATCTCACCCAATATAGTAGTTAGATTAAAATTGGCAGATTTAATCAAGTTGTAAATGTGTTAACCAACCTGTCCTACTTATATTCTCTCTTTCTTTCGTGGTTTGCCGACTAACCATACACTCTTACTATATTTATGAAAAATACATAAATATCATATATATATATTGAAATAATATGACTACATTACTTGAATATACAGATTTTATAAAGTTCAAACACTATATCAAGGAATCATTGGATGAACATATGTTTGATGAAGATCCAGGAGTTGATTTTGGTGAACATTGGGTAAAGTCAGAAAATGGTTCTCCTGAATTTCAATATATATCAGATAGACTTCCTGTTTATAAAGGAAACAGACCACCTGTTGTTGACAGTGTATTCAATGCCGGTGACCATTATATAGCATATATCTATGGTGGTGAGAATGGTCCTGGAAATTGGAAAGACTATTCAAAATGGTTAAGTGAATTGTTTGCAAACCTTGATGAAGCAATAGTCATTGACTTGACAAATGATTGTCCTGATGATGTATGGACATTGAGAATATCATTTAAAATAAAAGAGAGTCTATAACAGACTCTCTTTTTTCTGTGGTTTACAAACATATACATCCAAATAATATAATGGAGCATCCATAGATATAAGTTGTGTCTTCTTGATTTCATCTTTATAGACTTTCATAATCTCTTCAGCAATTCCCCTTGTAAGAATTTCCGGAATTCTTTCTTCGATAAAACCATCATAACCTTCCATCCTTCTATATGTATCAAACATATTTTTTGAAATCTGATACTGGGCACTAATCTTATATGCATGATACTGGTCATACATTATAATAGGTTCATTCCTTGAAGGAATTGGAATGGTACAGTTATCATTCACAGTATTACTATCAAGTTTCTTTGCTGTGTCAAGAAACCATTTTGACAATCTTTTTCTCAACCTATTCATATCTCAAATTCAAAAGGACCATACATTTCTTCATAATCTTCATTCTTCAATGACACATTCACCAACTTCTTCCCATCAAGGTCAACAGGAAGATGCTGACCTGAATGGACATGTCCACACAATGCATACTTGAAATCCCTATTCTTCAACACTTCTGCCAATTCAGGAGAACCATAGTCTGCACCTGTGTTAAAACAACCACCCTGGATAACCTCACCAAGCCCTTCAATTTTCGGAGGCATATGTGTAATGATTACATCACACTTCTTTGGAATGTTCCTATATTTCTCCATAAGTGTATCATTGTCCTGATAAAATGCCCACCCACTCAAGTCTCTAATCCAAGGAGTACCATAGAATCTATGACCCTCATACTCATAAGAAGAATCACAAAGATATACCAACTTGTTATACTTACCTCTCAAGTTACCAGGAAGGAGTTTCTTCATAACATCAGATGCACTTCTCCAAGTATATCTCCTGTATCCATCAGATTCATCTATCAATCTCCTGTGGATATTCTGTAAAAAGAAGTCATGATTGCCTGAAATCATCACAAACTTTTTACAAGGAAGAGACTCAACCCAAGGGAGGAATACAAGATAAAACCAACCCAACATCTGTGTCTGGTCACTCTGAATTTCCAATGGACTTATATCACCTGCGCAACAAACAATATCACACTCTGGGATAACAGGTAAGTCCCCATGTATGTCAGATATTGCAACTATTTTCAATTTCTTTTCTTCCATTATTTAAATCCAAAATATAATGTAAAACATATATTTTCCATATCACCAATTATTCAAAAAATCATCACCATATATTCCTGTAAGGTTTTTTCTTTCATTAAGCAACTTATGAACACTTTCCATTTGTTCTTTGGATACTGATACCTTTGTTTCAAGAGGAATGTCAATACCAAGGAACTTACTCATCTCATCACACAGTTCCTGCTTACTGAACCAAATAGTACTACCAACATAATCATACTTGGCAGAGTCATCAATCTTATAATTATTGATCTGATGTGTGAGTAAATAATCCAGTTTCATATGATAAAAATAACAAAAAGAATGACAATTCCAAGTCATTCTTTCAATTAAAACAATTTTTCTGACAATTCACTTTGTAAATTAATTATCCTCTCTTCTGCAATCTTATAATAATCTTCACTCATCTCAAACCCTATGAATCTTCTATTTTCCATAATTGCAGCAATCGCAGTCGTACCACTTCCAATAAATGGATCCAGGATTATATCATCTTCATATGTGAACAATCTGATGCATCTTTTAGGTAATTCAATTGGATATGCAGCAGGATGACCTATCTTTTTTAGGTTCTCACAATTGAAACTCCACATACCATTACTCCAATCTATGAATTCTTTTTTCTCAATGGTTATTTTTCCCTTATGTATCAATTTCCTTGATTTGCAAAATACCAATATATACTCAAAACATCTTGGAAAGGAAGGAGATGAAGGACTCATATATGATTATAGTGAGTATATGGAATCCTATTTCCTTTGCAATTTGAATAAAATCTGAGTGTGTTGGTATTGAACCATTCTTTGCATCACCTATATTCACACACATCCTACCATCATCTGTCAAGACCCTATATGATTCTGAAAAGATTTCT
>OBLI01000951.1_pt1 | contig 30029 bp, 23 predicted proteins | sample 1519701 | NCBI WGS metagenome assembly OBLI01 (sample SAMEA3663005, study PRJEB22513) | pig gut metagenome | biome: pig gut; feature: pig-associated habitat; material: faeces | place: France | collected 2012 | reverse complement strand
CTTACGGAACTTTACCCTCCCCAAAAAACAGAAGCTGACCTTTTGGGTCAGCCTCATGCTTCTCGAAGAAGTCGTGGTAGTCGGCTTCGGTACCCAGAAGAAGGTCAATGCCACAGGAGCAGTATCAACAGTAAGTTCCAAGGAGATTTCGGCACGTCCTGTCAACTCGGTGACTGACGCTCTCCAGGGTGTCTAGGCAGGCATGACACTCTCCACCCCTTTAAGCGGTGGTACATTGAACTCCAGCAAGAACATCAACATCCGCGGTATCGGAACCATCGGATCCGGCTCATCAGTTACCCCTCTCATCCTCATTGACGGTATGGAAGGCACACTTGAGTCATTGAACCCTCAGGACGTTGAGAACATTTCAGTTCTGAAGGATGCTTCCGCATCTTCCATCTACGGATCAAGGGCTGCCGGCGGTGTCATTCTCGTCACCACCAAGAGCGGCAAGGAAGGCAAGACTGTAGTGAACTACAACAACAGTTTCCGCTTCAACTCCCCTCTCAATATGCCTGAGATGATGGACTCCTACTCCTGGGCAGTCTATATGAACACTGCCAGCATCAACTCCGGAAACGGTTCCTGGTTCTCCGAGAAGAAGCTCGCCGACATCAAGGCAGCGCAGAGCGACCCTTCGATGCAGACAATGTTCAAGAATTCCAACAACCGCTGGGAAGTATGGGATTCAAATGACATCCTCCCTATAGCCAACACTGACTGGCTCAAGGAGCAGTTCGGAAACAGTTTCTCCCATGAACACACATTGAGCGTGAACGGCGGAAGCGAGAAGATAAGGTATTACTTCTCGGCCAACTACCTCAATCAGGACGGTATCCTCCGCCACGGAGATGACAACAGGCAGCGCTACACTGCCACAGGAAGAATCGACGCGGACATAACCAAGTGGCTCAATCTCACCTACAGCACCAGATTCACACGTACCGACTACGAGGCACCTTCCGTAATGGTCAACGGTACCGATGAGTTCTACCACAACATGTGCCGCTACTGGCCGATTATCCCTACCAAGGACCCTAACGGAAACTGGGTTGCCGAATCCTACATCTCCAGATTGATGAACGGCGGTATGTACAAGACCCAGAGCGATGTATTCTCACAGCATCTGGCATTGCGCGCAACCCCTGTGAAAGGTCTCAACATCAATGCAGAGCTCAACTACAGAATCATCAACAGCAACTCTCACACCGACTGGCAGACCACATACGGCTATGACTGCGACGGCAATCCTTTCGTGGATTTCAATGCCAACTCAGCAGTCAGGGAGTACAACAACAAGAGCAACTACTTCAACCCTAACATCTACGCTGACTACAGCCATTCATTCGGAGAGCACAATCTCAAGGTGATGGCAGGTTTCCAGAGCGAATACTGGCACGGCCGCACTATCACTGCCCAGCAGTATGGCATCATTGCAGGTCTTCCTACACTTGACACCACCGCTTCCAACCCTACAGCCTCCGGCGGATACTCTACCTGGACGACAGCCGGCTTCTTCGGCCGTGTCAACTATGACTATGCCGGACGTTATCTTGTTGAGGCCAACCTCCGTTATGACGGTTCTTCACGCTTCCTCCGCGAGAACAGATGGAACCTCTTCCCTTCATTCTCAGCAGGTTGGAATATTGCCAGGGAACCATTCTGGGAGGACTTCACAAAGTGGGTGAACGTATTGAAGATCAGAGGATCCTGGGGTGAACTCGGAAACCAGAACACCGACAGCCTCTATCCTTTCTACCCTACGATGAGCTATACTCCGAAGGGTGGCAGCTGGATTGTCAATGACGCCAAGCCGAACATTTCCGGCCAGCCAAGCCTCGTTTCCTCATTCCTCACCTGGGAAAGGAGCCGAACATGGGAAGTCGGTCTTGACTTCGGAGCATTCAACAACCGTCTTACCGGTTCCTTCGGATATTATCAGCGCAAGACCTATGACATGGTGGGTCCTGCCCCTGAACTTCCAGATGTTCTCGGTACTGCCGAGCCAAAGACCAACAACCTTGATATGACCACCAAGGGCTGGGATCTCCAGATCAGCTGGCGTGACGTTGTCAATGATTTCAACTACGGAGTTTCCCTCGTGCTGAGTGACAGCAAGACCATCATTGACAAGTATCCTAACCCTGCAAAGGAACTGGGCAAGTATTATGACGGAGCCGTTTACGGTGACATCTGGGGCTTCGAGACTGTAGGCATTGCAAGTTCACAGGCAGAGATGGACGCCCACCTCGCGAAGGCTGACCAGAGCTATTGCGGCTCAAACTGGACTGCCGGCGACATCATGTATGCCGATATCAACGGCGACAAAGTAGTGGATGAGGGCGAATACACAGCAGACAACCACGGTGACCTCAAGATCATCGGCAACAGCACACCTCGCTACAACTTCGGTCTCAACTTCGATTTCGCATACAAGGGATTTGACCTCAAACTCTTCTTCCAGGGCACCCTCAAGCGTGACTATATGGCAGGCAGCGCAACATTCTGGGGCGCTACCGGTACCGGCAAATGGCAGGCTCTCGGTTTCACCGCACATTCAGACTACTGGACACCGGAGAACACCGACGCCTACTATCCTCGTCCTGACTGGGGAGGTTGGAGAAACACCTGGACCCAGACACGTTATCTGCAGAATGCGGCTTACTGCCGTCTCAAGAACGTGACCCTCGGTTACACCCTTCCGTCACGTCTTACCCAGAAGATTTACGTTCAGAATCTCAGGCTCTTCGTTTCTGCAGAGAACCTGCTGACCATCACCAAGTTCACCGATATCTCAGACCCTGAGCTCATCGGAGCCGGCTACGGCGGAAACCTTGGAAAGACCTATCCTCTTTCCAAAACAGTGTCATTCGGTGTAAGTGTAACCTTCTAAATTGAGGAAAGTATGAAACTTAAATATTTGAATATCGGCCTGCTCATAGCGGCTGTTTCCGGTCTGACTGCCTGCAATGGCTTCCTGGACCGCGAACCGGAGAGCTCGGTCACCCCGAGTGCCTACTTCACTTCGGAGGCTGACCTCGCTGCCTACACAATTAATCTGTATGGATTCTTCACCAGCATTGCGCCGGGAAGCTATGGTATCAGCACATTCGGCTACGACAATGCAACCGACAACCAGGCAGCTACCGGATATTCCTCACGCTGGGTTCCGGGTGAGTGGAAGGTACCTTCTTCAACAAGCGACGGAGACCGCACGGCCGTATGGAACTTTTTCCAGATCCGTGACTGCAACTATTTCTTCGACCAGGTGCTCCCTAAATATGAGGCCGGCAAGATTTCAGGAAACGAAAACAATATCAAGCACTACATCGGAGAAATGTACCTGATGAGGGCATATGCATATTTCGACAAGCTCCAGTCCATCGGTGACTGTCCTATTGTCACCACTGCCCTCAAGGATGACGAGGCCACATTGGTGGAGGCTTCAAAGCGTCAGCCGAGCTACAAGGTCGCAAGATTCATTCTCGAGGACCTCGACAAGGCCATTGAACTCCTTCAGGAGTCTGCTCCGGGCGGAAAGAACCGCATCAGCAAGGACGTAGCCTACCTGCTCCGTTCAAGAGTCGCTCTCTATGAGGGAACCTGGCTGAAATACCACAAGGGCACGGCATTCGTACCTGGTGGTGAAGGCTGGCCCGGCGACAACAGCCTTCTCTCAGGATTCAACATTGACGATGAGATTTCCTATTTCCTCGGCGAGGCGATGGCATCTGCAAAGGTCGTCGGAGACAAGCTCGTCAACAACCTCGTGGAGAACACTGACGCCGATGAGGGAATGGATGCATCGTTCAACAGCCTGAACCCTTACTACACCATGTTCTGCGATGAGAACATGGAGAACTACAGCGAGGTGCTCATGTGGCGCAAGTATGACGAGAGCCTCAGCATCACCCACAATATCCAGATGCAGCTCCAGAACAATGGCGGCGGTTCAGGATGGACAAGGGGCCTTGTGAACTCATTCCTCATGAAGAACGGTCTTCCTATTTATGACACCGCCTCCGGTTATGATCCTGAATGGGAGAAGAAGGGCATCAGCGCAACTCTCAAGGACAGGGATTCCCGTATCCGCATCTTCACCAAGAAGGACGGCGACATCGAGAACTACACCTCCGCCGGCACAATCAACTATGTTGACCTGGAGTGGGTTGTCAAGGGCAACAATGAGACCCGCATGGTCACAGGCTATGCCATCAAGAAGGGCAAGCATTACAATGACTACATGCAGACCCTCCACCACAAGGGTACCACCGGCAGCATTGTCTTCCGTGGAACTGAGGCATTGCTGAACTATATGGAGGCCTGCTACGTGAAGACCGGAAGCATTGACGGCACGGCAGACAAGTACTGGAAGGCATTGCGCACACGTGCAAAGGTTGATTCCGACTACAACAAGACAATTGCAGCGACCGTGATGACAAAGGAGGCCGAAGGTGACTTTGGAGCATATTCTCACGGACAGCTCGTGGATGCAACTCTCTACAATATCCGTCGTGAGCGCCGCAACGAGTTCATCGGCGAGGGCATGCGCTGGGCAGACCTGAAGAGATGGAGGGCCTGCGACCAGGTCAACGGTTACCAGATTGAGGGAATGCGCTACTGGGGTTCCGACTATGAGGGCACCTGGCAGGATGACTCAGGCCATGACCTCGTCGTGGTGGATGTAGCCGGTGGCTCCGGAAACATGTCTGACCAGAGCACCAGCGGCGTATATATCCGTCCTTACCAGATAAGCAATGTGAACAACTCCGTTTTCAACGGCTACAGGTTCACTCCTGCACACTATCTCTCACCTCTGCCTCAGAACGCATTCCGCCAGACGGCTTCAGGTGACAAGACTGATCTGAACACTTCTGTAATCTACCAGAATCCGGGCTGGCCTAAGGTCGGCGGACAGGGTCCTGCGATGTAATCCGCACGAAGTATCATATCATAAATAATCAATAAGGGGGATGGCCGTAAGTGGCCATCCCCCTTATTGACTGCAAACCGCAATCCTAGAAATTGAAATACCGCAACTGCTGCATGACCTCCGGGAGTATGTCACCGTCCTCCTCAGGGATAATCATCACGTAGGCCGTGCTCCTGAAGCCGTCCACATCCACGGCCCGGCGGATAAGGTCCTGGACGGAATCCAGTTCCAGCTGGCAGGCATCAATGAATGACTGCGCATCAGCATCGCATTGGGACAGGACATTCTTGCCCAGTTTGACCTGCTTGCTGAAGCGGGACATCGCCTCGATGCTGCCCAGGGAGGTAACGCCGAGAGAGGCGCCGGGAAGTCCCACATAGGCCATCTTGGAGTTGGTGCGGATCATCTTGGCGGCGGAAATGCGGGCAAGAATATCGTTCTGTATGTCAGTGGTACTCAGTCTGTTGCCCCGGGCATCTATCATTGATACGCATTTGTAGGCCCGGCCGTCGGAGGCTTCGACCCAGGTCTGGGAAAGCCTGTAATCCGGTATCTTCTTCAGATTCGGAAGCTCGCAGGTCGATTTCCATATCTGGTCCACATCCCGCAGGAATGAGTTTACGGCGTCATTGGAAGAGTAGCCGATGGAGGTCCAGCTGACCCTTTCTGCCGGTTCGTCATTCTGCCGGCGGCTTCGGGTGCGGCCTGATGCCTGCATCGTCCTGCCCGATGACCCGGATGCGGAGGCTCCGTCACCACTGTTGCCTGCCGCGGCATCGTCTCCGGAGACATTGCCACGGGCTGAAGCGGAGACAGGGCCACGGGCCGAAGCAGAGACATTGCCCCGGGAAACCTCCCCGCCTGATGAGCTGTAGCGCTCCGGCACCGGTATCCCGCAAGGCCGCTTGCTGACCTTCATGTCATACAGCACATACTGTCCTGAGCGGGTTTCACCGCATTCCAGCCAGAACATCAGCTGATGGCAGCGGTTGATCGGCACTGTATATGTCGTCGGTGACATATTGTCCTCCAGCCAGAACTCCCCGACCAGCCTCTGATCCGCAAACACATTGAGCTTCACCGGTCTGTGCTGACGTCCTCCGGAGAGAAGATTGTCCACAGGGTCGGAATATCCGCTCTTGTTCGCAACCGTGAACGTGCAGGTCTCATATTCACCGTATGGGTTGAATGCCGCCACGGATGACTGCCTGCCGCTGTTGTCCATAAGTTTCAGGGAGGCCAGCGCACCACCCGTTCCGGCCCCGGCGGTGATTCCCGTCACAGCCCCGATATGACTCGAACTGATTGAGCTTCCCGCCCCTGTCACGAACATGAACACCATTTCAGTCAATGAGATATCCTCAATCCCGAGCGGGATGTTGGTCTCCAGCATCACTCCCTTGTAGATTTTCGAGCCGTCCTTCATCTGGAAATATTCCCTCTGGCTGCTTCCGTTCTTGAAGCAGTCATTGAAGTCGAAATTGGTAATGGTGCTGAGATACCTGCCGACATAATGGAAATATGGACGCTTGCATAGATCGATAAGGTCTGCCTCGTCAGGGCAATAAGGCTTCTCGTGGCGGAAAAGGTCATTGGCCACAGGCCTTCCGCGGTAAAGGGCGATGTCACCCACGCCGAAATAAACCTGTCTGGACTTGCCGTTACCAGGCTTTGCAAACTTCAGAATGCGGCACTTGTTGATCGGAAGTTCGAAATACTGGTTCGGCCAGGTGGCGTGGATGGTCGTCTCGAGCACGAGATTGTCGTCGGCCCAGACCTGGATTATATCATCCCCCAATACCCTGTGGTTGGTCAGGCAGCCGGCCTTGAAAGAAATCCAGTCATATTCCCCGGCCAGGTCGAAGGCGACATAGGAGTCTATCTTGTCCTCCAGGAATGTGTTTCCGGTGGTCAGGATAAGTCCCTCGCTGAATTTCTCCCCGCCCATCGAGAAGGTATAATAGTCTGACTCTCCGGTAAACAGCACATTGTCAGCCGAGCTCATTCCCCTCACGGAATAAGGCTTGATAGTGGACATCAGCGGGCAGACGTCAGGCAGATTGGAAATCTTTTCCCTGTTCAGATTGACAGGACCGGCAAGCGGCAGGGAGGAAGAGCCTTTCGGCCATACATACATATCCGCAAGGCCGAAATGCAGGCCTCCGAGGAAATCTCCCCCATTGAATTCGGAATGAAAGGAAATGTTCTCCGCCCCGGCAATGTCCAGCACCACCTGTTCCGCCAGGTCGGTCTGGGAAATAAGCTTTTCGTATATGATTCTGTCATCCGCCTTGACAATGAGCCAGCCAGTGGCATTCTTGCTCTGGTTGTCGCAAGGGCCGAGGATGAACGAGAGCTTGTCAAATTTCTTCTCCACCCAGAAATAACTCCAGGCATTCTGGGTATCCAGCTGCATGCTTGCTTCGAAACGGAGTCCGGAATTGAAGGTTTTTCCATTGATATTCATTGACTTCTGATTCTTCGGAACACAATATGACAGCGGTATCGGAGTTTCGCGGACCGTCGCCACATAACCCGAATGGCGGGTATAATGAGGGCAGAGCGTCTCCACGAGTTTGACTTTGGATGAAGCCGTGAGATTCTGCGGATCGCGGGGAGTCTGCACCGTCTGGCCCGGTTTCCACAATCTCACTTCTCCGAAAGCCATATCCGTAACTCCGCGCTGAAGGTCAAAGCGCAGTTCCTTCACCCCGGTCACGTCCAATGTGACGGATTCCGGCACGCCATAGCATCTGACCACACGGTCAAGTATTCTTCTTCCGTCAGCCTTGACAGTCACGATGACATCCTCTCCTATGGTAGCGGAATTCGGGTTGTATGGTCCCATCACAAATGTCAGTTTGCTGTATGATCCTCCAAGGTCATATACCACAAATCCCGGATTGGGCTCGCTGATGAGACCGCCCTTGCCTGTTCTGAGCACAAATCCGCCCTTGTAGTCGAACTGGGCGACTGTGACTTTCTGCGAGGAACGGAATCCCGTGTAGCGGTTGCTTGACACAGGATTGAGTATGTCATTGAGATATGACTGTGCATTGAGGCCTGTCAGGCCCGCTGCAATGAGGATGACTGAAACAATAATCTTTCTCATGGCTGAAAAAATTTGGGAAGCCCTGTACGGACCTCCCAAATATAAGGAAAAAACCGATATGCCGCAACTTCGGACCGGACTCAGGATTTCTTGACCGGGTCGCAGGTCAGGCCCACGCCCAGTTTCCTGAATATTTTCCGGTCAACCTCGCTGAGCATCACCGTGGAATGAACCTGGCAGCCGTCAAGCTTGGACAGCTGCTCAAGGGCCAGGCGGCAGTTCTCGTCCTTCACGCTCATCATTGAAAGCGCCACGAGAACCTCGTCCGTATGGAGCCTCGGGTTCTTGCCGTGAAGGAAGGAGACCTTGGTCCGCTGAATCGGCTCGATCATCTCCTCAGGGATGAGTTTCACGGAATGGTCAATGCCGGCAAGATGCTTGGTGGCATTGAGAATGAGTGCCGCGCTCGGTCCGAGAAGAGGACTGGTATTGGCCGTGATGATAGTCCCGTCCTGAAGTTCAATTGCAGAGGATGCCTGGCCGGAGAGTTCCTTTCTCTCCCTGGCCGCCACGGTGGTCCTGCGATAGGCAGTGGTGAGTTTGGCCTGCTGCATGATGAGCTTTATCTTGTTCACCTCATCCTCATTGGTCCCGGACTCGGCAAGCGTGCCGAGAGCATTGTAATAGCGTCTTATGATTTCGTCTCTTGCCGCATTGCAGCAGACATCCTCGTCGCTCATGCAGAAGCCCACCATATTGACGCCCATATCAGTCGGCGACTTGTACGGATTCTCCCCGTAAATGCCCTCGAAAATGGCATTCAGCACCGGGAAAATCTCAATGTCCCTGTTGTAGTTCACTGCAATCTTGCCGTAGGCCTCAAGGTGGAACGGGTCGATCATATTGACATCGTTGAGATCCGCCGTGGCCGCCTCGTATGCAATGTTGACAGGATGCTTCAGGGGCAGATTCCACACCGGGAAGGTCTCGAACTTGGCATAACCCGCCTTTATGCCGCGCTTGTGCTCCTGGTAGAGCTGGCTGAGACAGACGGCCATCTTGCCGCTTCCCGGGCCCGGGGCAGTAACGACTACGAGGGGTCTGGATGTCTCGACATAGTCGTTCTTTCCGAATCCCTCGTCAGAATCGATGAGGGCCACGTCATTGGGATAACCCTCTATGGTGTAATGATAATAGACCTTGATTCCAAGCCTCTCCAGCCTTGCGCGGTAGGTGGCTGCACTCGACTGCCCATTGAAATGAGTGATCACGACTCCCCCGACATAGAGGCCGACATTCTCAAACTCGGAACGCAGACGGAGAACATCCTCATCGTAAGTGATGCCGAGGTCTCCCCTCATCTTGTTCTTCTCGATATCGAGAGCGCTGATGACCTGCACGATTTCCGCACAGTCAGCAAGCTGCATGAGCATCTTGAGCTTGCTGTCCGGATGGAAACCCGGAAGGACTCTCGCCGCATGGTTGTCATCGAATAATTTTCCGCCAAACTCCATATAGAGTTTGTCACCGAACTGCGCAATGCGCTTTTTGATCTGTTCCGATTGGATTTTTAGATACTTGTCGTTGTCGAAGCCGTGTTTCATACGTTTGAGTTGTATTCAATACGGGATACAAAGATACTGCGGCTCTTTGACGTTGGCAAATTTTTCCGCCGGTTAATTCATCGATTTTACCTTCCCCGGCCTCCTGACGGCAGCCTCGGCCGCACGGTGTGCGACATTGACCATCTCAGGCTCAATGCCTTCCGGGCGGAAGCTGTTGCGACGGAGCTTGCGGCCGGTCAGACGGCAGTACCAGGTGCAGGAGGCGATGAAGCGGCCGATGGTCGGGCTGAGATGATATCCGTCCCGGGTGAGATGGTCCCCTATGAATGATGTGCGGGCATTCTGAACCGCTGTCCCGACCGGAATGATGATGTCCACCCCAATGAGGTCGGCAGCCTTGTTCACGGCATCCACGATGGCATTGTACATCTTCATCTGGTCATTGTCATAATTCACGAAACCTTTGTGCGTGGAGGTCTGCTCGTACGCCCATGTCTGGTGGATTGCGAACCGCGCATCCACACGTGCTCTAAGGTAATCATAGAGCTGCGGCAATGATGCCTCCCACGTGCTGAAAATCCCGGATATCGGGCTTGACTGCTGCATTGTGACATAATCCCATTTCTCATCTGCAAGAGACTCCTCCAGACAGTATCCTGGAGTAACTCTGCGCACCCCGTCAGCTCCTATCTTCCTGTAGGAATAATCCGTGGACCCCGTCCTGCTGTTGCCCAGATGGCGTTCAAGGGAACATCCCGGGATATACATATTGCCTATGATCATCACCACCCCGTCAGCGGCAGCGATATCGTGGAGATACCACTCGACGGCATCGTCCGAGAAACTGTTGCCTATGGCCAGGATGCGCAGTGTATCCTTCTGCGCCGCAGACGCAGATAAGAATGGAATGAGGATGGCCGCCATCATCGCTGCGGCCCGGCGGTATAACTTTTTGCTCATGGCGACAAAAATAATAAAATTTGGGGACTATATCAGATATTATGATAGTGACAGTGTGCAATTTGCAGTAAAATTCGTATACTTGCAAAGCAGAAGAATAGATGGAGATGTATTTCTCATAAGGTTCTTCAGAAACCTCCTGCTCGGCGAGAACAATGTGCTCAGCAATCGTGAGATGCATATATCGAATACCCAAAGTCTCACCCTAAAGTCTCAAAATGACACTTTGGATTGCACTTTGGAAGAAATGGCAATCCTCAGATTCCTCCAAACGAAGCCTGATGCCAGACAGGAAGAAATAGCCAGGCATATCGGAAAATCATTGAGCACAGTCAAGAGGATTACTCCTTCATTGATTGAACGGGGGCTTCTTGCCAGGGAAAACGGCAGGAGAAACGGGAGATGGGTGATAAAAGAGATAAAGCGAACAAGCGATAAGGGTACGTGAGAATCTGAGACTTCAGGCTTCCACCAGATTGTTGGGTACATCAGATATAATAACTATCTTCGCAGAAAACCTCACCATATATGTACAAGAGAATACTGACATCGGCATTGGCCGTATTTCTGATATCAGCTACATGCGTTTCAAAGGACAATGTGACATTGGCCGGGAATGTGATTCTGCCGCGTCCTGCCGGAATCGAGATTCTTGACGGGGCATATATTTTCACAGGTGAGCCGACGGTCAAGGTGGTCCGCAAAAAGGGTCCTGCGGAGTCTTATACACTGGAAATCAGCGAGAAGGGAGTGAAAATCCTGGCTGCGGACGATGCCGGGGAATTCTATGCCCGGCAATCATTGGAGCAGATGATCCGTGCAGCAAAAGAGAGCAACGGACAAGTGTCACTGCAATGCCAGATTATCGAGGACTGTCCGAGATTCCCGTACAGGGGTCTTCACATTGATGTCTCAAGGCATTTCTTCAGCATTGACTTCATAAAGAAGCAGGTGGATGCGATGGCAATGTTCAAGATGAACAGGCTGCATCTTCACCTGACGGATGCCGCGGGCTGGAGAATGGAGATTGAGTCCTGGCCGAGACTGACGGAATATGCCGCCTGGAGGCCTGAAGCAAACTGGAAAGCCTGGTGGAACGGCGACAGGGCGTACGTGGAAGAGGGCACGCTCGGTGCATACGGCGGATATTACACAAAGGAAGAGCTGAAATCCCTTGTGGAATATGCTGCAGAACGCCATATAACAGTGATTCCGGAGATCGAGATGCCTGGCCATTCTGAAGAGGTCCTGGCCGCTTATCCCGAGGTGGGATGTGGCGGAAATCCCAGTAGCCATTCAGATTTCTGTATCGGCAAGGAGTTGACATTCAAGATGCTGGAAGATATCCTCGATGAGGTGATCGAGGTGTTCCCTTCGGAGTACATACACATTGGAGGAGATGAAGCCGGCAAACAGGCCTGGAAGACTTGCCCTGACTGCCGGAGGAGGATGAAGGAGGAGGGTCTTGAGAATGTGGATGAGCTCCAGAGCTATATGATACGGCGCATTGAGAAATATGTAAACAGTAAAGGAAGGAAAATTATAGGATGGGACGAGATTCTGGAAGGAGGAGTGAGCAAGACTGCAACCGTGATGTCGTGGAGAGGGACAGAAGGTGGAATCGCAGCTATGAATATGGGCAATGACGTCATAATGTGCCCGGGAAGTTACTGCTATCTGGACAAGGCCCAGGATGCACCATTCCTTGAGCCTGAATCCATTGGAGGATATCTTCCGCTGGAGAAAGTTTTCGGATATGAGCCGGTGGAGACCACAATGCCGCAGAAGGGTTTGGACAGGCTTCTTGGCGTCCAGGCGAATCTCTGGACTGAATATGTACCGACGGAAAGTCACGCTGAGCATATGCTGTGGCCACGGGCTGCGGCGATTGCCGAGATAGGCTGGAGCCCTGCCGGGAGCAAGGCTGACTATCTGGATTTCAGGAGGCGCGCCCTGATTGCAATGAATGCGCTCAGGGACAATGGATACGCAGTCTTTGACCTTGAGAATGAATACGGGGAGCGCAAGGCAGCCCTGTCTCCTGTCACCAATAAGGCCATTGGCCGGAAGATCCGATATGTGAAACCTTGGCACAGATCATATCCTGCCTCCGGCGAGACAAGCCTGATTGACGGGCAATGCGGCGGATGGGCCAATAATGACGGGCGCTGGATGGGATTCCTCTCTGACATAAACGTTGTCATTGACCTTGGGGAACCAACTGACATCCACTACATCGGGGCAACATTCCTCCAATCTGCGGGCCCCGGAATCTTTCTCCCCGAGAGGGTTGAGATATCAGTTTCAGATGATGGCCGGAATTTCACTCCGGCAGGCCAATGCTTCAATGACATTCCTGTCTCTGACCCGAATCTGATCTTCCGCGACTTCAATGTCATATGCAATGAAAAAGCACGCTATGTACGTTACATGGCCTTCCGTAACCCGGCCGTATCGGCCTGGCTCTTCGTGGATGAAATCGTGGTGAACTGAGATTCTTTTCGGCACGGTATCCTGTTCGGATCAGAGCTCAGCAGCGAAGCCTTCCTCATGCCTGCATACCGCTGCGCCCTGATTGCGAGAGCCTCGCCCTTGAGGTTAATGAAAAGGTATGGAATATGTTCGCCTGTCGTGAAAAACAATCGGAATAATCTGCGCCGGACCGGCACAGATGCCCGGAAGACGGATTGACGCTACCGGGAGAGATACGCTGTCAGGCCACAGGAGGTGCCCGCAGTCCGAATTGCTTGAAGAACTTTACAGATGGTACATCAATGTCCCCGAGTCCGCAAGGCTCAGGCAGATCGAATTCCAGGACGACAGGAAGATGCGGGGCCTCGCCCGCTCCGCAGGCCTGGAAATGGGAGAGCAGCTGGATTGTCACATAACTGTCCCCGTCAGAGTGCTCCGCATCAGGATTCGGATGGGAGTGGACGATGGTTGCGCCATCGACAATGTGGGTATGAGGAAACAGGCTTACTCCGCTGATGTAGAATATGAACAGCAGCGTAAGGAATGCCGGGATCAATATGTTCCTCAACTTGCACATCGGATGACAGCGGATTGACTAGAAAAGATATCCAAGGTTGATGTAGAAGGCGCCTCCGCCGTCCTGCATATAGTACGGGCTGTCCTTTCTGTAGAACCGGCTGAACGGAAGTCCGTATTCGAATGCGACAATGAAATTGGTGTTCATTATGAAGCGGAGCCCGAGGCCGAATGTCGAATGAGGCATCTCCTTCAGGCTGCGGACCTCGCCGTAGGAACCGCAATCGATTGTCTTGTAATACCTTTCCTGATACTTCGAAGGCACTTCAGCATAACGGCCCTCAATATAGGCCTTGTAACCGGCGAAACTTCCGGCCTCGCCGCGGAACGACATATCCCGGCCCCTGGTCGCCATCGAGCCGTCTGTGAAGGCCGTCAGCGAGAAGGCCATATTCTGCTTCCAGAGCTTGAAATCCACGAACTTGTAACGGAACTCCGCCGTCCACAGCATCTGGTCAATGCCCACTACGCGTGTCCTGAGCACTCCCCTGGTGGTACGGTAGCTTCCGAAACCGTCATCGTCGGTCTCATTGCCGACGGTAGTATTGAAAGGCAGGGCATAATAAGGGACGTCGGAGCCGAAAGAACCCTCGTAGCTGATGCGGTAGGCAAATGTCAGGACATCATTGGCAATCACCGGGACATAATGGCGGAAAGTCACCGCGTAGCGGTAATAGGAATGGCTGGAGCCCAGCCACTTCGGTGCGAGAGTCACGTGGCCCTCGGCCCAGATGCCTCCGGTAGGAGCTCCCTCCTTGTCCCTGGTATCGTACATCAGTCCAAGCCGGATGCTGCTGTCGAACATATTAGGCTTGCCCTTGGCATTGTATATCTCATCTTTGTCGATGAGACCCCAGTCCTGATAGAGTTCGAAAAGAGTAGGCATATAAGGGCGGACATCATTGACATCCCTCATCCCAGCCTCCTTCACATTGCCGAAGGTATCCGGTCCGGAAGGGAAGGTGTCATACCAGTTCTTGTTCCTGTTGATGCTCGCGCGGTCGATTTTGTCCTGATTGTACCAGCGGAAATGATAGCCGGCCTCCCAGTACAGGTTGTCCGTGATATGTCCTGTGAAATCGGTCTTCGCATAGAGGATCGACTTGTTGAAACGGTAGTACGGATTGTAGCGGTACAGTGCCGCATCAGGTTCCGCCCCTCCCTTTATGGCCTTCCTGTCATTGGAGACATCCATCCTTTCGTAATCATAACAGGACTGGAAGCCGTTGAATCCGTAAAAGTCGAAAGCCTTGTCTATGTTGTACGAGGCGGCGGTGGACCAGCGCACCCCCGGAATCAGATTCTTGTTGTCATGCTGAATCTGGAAGAGCATCGAACCCTTCGTGAAATATGAGGCCTCGAAATACCAGCGGTTGAAATAGTTCGGATAGGTCGAGCCGTCCCCGTACTGGTACAGGTTCAGGATTGCTCCGAGCTGGAAGCCCTTGTCGGCATCATAGGCCACTGCCGGGAGAGGGCCGAAATTCATTCCGGTCTTGACTATCTCTCCCTGCTCATTGTACACGACTTCCTTCTTCTTCTCCCTGGCCCCTGCTGCGGATGCCAGCAATACGAATCCGGCAAGCGCGAGGACAATCCTTCCGGCGCTCCTTGTCATATCAAAGCCCACATCTCAAAAATGATGAACTATCTCCTCCTGAGTTTAGCAGCCAGAGAGCCGTCCACGGCTCCCTTCATAAGTTTTCTGGTGCCCTCGAACTGCTTCAGGAGGCGGTTGACCTCCGGAATTGAGGTTCCGCTTCCGTCAGCGATGCGCTTGCGGCGGCTTCCGTTGATGCACTCAGGATGCTCACGCTCGTACGGGGTCATTGACATGATGATGGCCTCCACGCTCTTGAAGGCATTGTTGTCCACCTCAACATCCTTGAGAGCCTTGCCCATTCCCGGAATCATCGAGGCGAGATCCTTTATGTTGCCCATCTTCTTGATCTGCTGGATCTGGTTGTAGAAGTCCATGAATGTGAACTGGTTCTTTACGAGTTTCTTCTTCAGTTCACGGGCCTGCTTCTCGTCGAACTGCTCCTGAGCCTTCTCCACGAGGGTGACCACGTCGCCCATTCCGAGGATACGGTCTGCGATACGGGCAGGATGGAATACATCCAGAGCGTCGATCTTCTCGCCGGAAGAAATGAATTTGATCGGCTTGCCTACCGCAGCCTTGATGGAGAGAGCGGCACCGCCACGGGTGTCACCGTCCATCTTGGTGAGCACAACTCCGTCGAAATCAAGCACATCATTGAATGCGCCCGCTGTCTCTACGGCATCCTGACCGGTCATCGCATCCACCACGAAGAGAATCTCTGTAGGATTCACAGCCTTCTTGATGGCGGCAATCTCGTCCATCATCTCCTGGTCCACGGCCAGACGTCCCGCCGTATCGACAATGACCACTGAAATGCCCTCCGCCTTGGCCTTGGCCACTGCATTGAGTGCGATTTTCACCGGATCCTTCACGCCGTCCTCGGAATATACCTGGACACCGGCCTGCTCACCCATCACCTTCAACTGCTCGATGGCGGCTGGACGATAGACGTCGCAAGCGGCGAGGAGGACCTTCATTCCCTTCTTCGAGCGGCAGAGGTTGGCCAGCTTGGCGGAGAATGTGGTCTTGCCGGATCCCTGGAGACCTGCAATGAGAACCACTCCCGGATTGCCCTTCACATTGATGTCGGAGGCACCGCTTCCCATGAATTCGGCGAGTTCGTCGTGGACAATCTTCACCATCATCTGCTGAGGCTTGACGGCGGTCAGGACATTCTGTCCCATTGCCTTGTCCTTCACCCTGTTGCAGAAATCCTTGGCCACCTTGTAGCTGACATCGGCGTCAAGCAGGGCCTTGCGTATATCCTTTACAGTCTCGGCGACATTGATTTCGGTAATCTTTCCTTCTCCCTTGAGAATCTTGAACGATCTCTCAAGCCTTTCCGACAGATTTTCAAACATATTGCAACTATTTTATCATTATCAAACATTTGCCTTGAATGCCCCTGCGGCTACTTCAGGTCATCCGAAAACACCGCCGGCGCGATGTCCCTGAGATTGTAGCGGCTGCTCATCACGCTTCCATAGGCTCCCGCGCTGCGGATTGCCATGATGTCACCCCTGCGGCTGAAAGGCAGCTCCCTGCCCGCTCCCCACACATCGCTCGACTCGCAGACCGGGCCCACGACATCATATTGCTGCAGCCCGTCCTCCCGTCCTTCGGACAATGCCGAAAGATTCTCGATCTTGTGATAGGCGCCGTACAGGGCAGGCCTTATAAGATCATTCATTCCGGCATCCATAATGAGGAAGGCCTTTGTCTCCCCGTTCTTCACGAACAGGACCCTGGTGATGAGGGATCCGCACTGAGCCACCAGAGAACGTCCCGGCTCCACGCTGACCCTCTGGTCAGGCCTTCTGCGCAACTTTGCCGAGATAGTGCCCAGCCAGGTTTCGAAATCAGGTATCGGGAACTCGTCCGGTTCGTCATAATTCACGCCAAGTCCGCCACCAAGGTCAATGCTCCTGACCTCCAGGCCCTTCGACTCAAAATAACCGACAATCTCCGCAGCCCGCTCACACTCAAGTGAATAGACTTCCTCAACATCAGTAATCTGGGAGCCGATATGGAAATGCAGACCGGCGAAGTCCAATGCCTTCGCATTCTTCAGAAGATCAATTACTGCGTCGAACTCGTGACGGGAAATGCCGAACTTGTTCTCATACAGGCCTGTGGTGACATATCTGTGCGTATGCGCGTCGATGTTGGGATTGATTCTGACGGAAACCCTGGCCCTGACGCCCTTCCCGGCAGCGAGAGCATCTATCACCTGCATCTCCATTATGGACTCGCAGTTGAAAGCCTCGATTCCGAGGTCCAGTGCAGTATTGATTTCCTTGTCAGTCTTGCCCACGCCGGCATACACGATAGTGTCCGGACTGAATCCGTTCTCGGCGGCGAACACCACCTCGTTGCCGCTCACGCAGTCTGCGCCGAAGCCTTTTGAACTGATATACTGCACAATACGAGGCTCCACATTGGCCTTGACGGCATAATGCAGACCTATCCCATATTTGCGGGAAAGCTCGGCGGCCTTGTCCACCGTGGCCCGCAGCAAGTCCATATCGTAATACCAGAACGGCGTATCTGTATTTCTTATCTTTCCGAAATCGGTCAATCCTCTCATAAATCTTCGTGGCTCATTTCCGCAAGCCGCGGGTTCCAAAATACTTAAAGCCTGCAAATTTAATCATTTTCTTTCCGAAATCGAATAGTCTTTGCCCACTTTGCGGAAAATCAATGATGTGCGTCATTCCTTCCAAAAAACTTCAGCATCTTCTTTCATAAATTGAAAAGACTTTGCTAACTTTGCGGAACTTATGTAAAATTGAATTGAAAATGGAAAAAGGACCTATTTCAAATTTCATTACCCATCATTACCGCCACTTCAACTCGGCGGCCCTCGTTGACGCCGCCAAGGCTTATGACGAGCACATGAAGAAGGGCGGCAAGATGATGCTTGCCATGGCAGGAGCCATGTCAACTGCCGAAATCGGACTTTCACTCGCAGAGATGATACGCCAGGACAAGATTCAGATCGTATCCTGCTCCGCCAACAACCTCGAGGAGGATATCATGAACCTTGTGGCGCACAACCACTACTACAGGGTTCCGTACTACAGGGATCTCACTCCGGCTCAGGAGAAGGAACTTCTCGACAACCATATGAACCGCGTTACGGATACCTGCATCCCTGAAGAGGAGGCATTCCGCCGTCTCGAGCATCACCTCGTGGAGGTATGGAACGAGATGAAGGCCAATGGTGAGAGGCTCTTCCCTTGGGAGGTGATCTACAAGCTCATCCGAAGCGGCGTTCTCGAGCAGTACTATGAGATCGACCCTAAGGACAGCTGGGTTCTTGCAGCCTGCGAGAAGAACATCCCTATTGTAGTTCCTGCATGGGAGGATTGCACCACCGCAAACATCTTCACCGCCCACTGCATCCGCGGAGAGTTCGAGACCTCGATGATAAAGAACGGTATCGAGACAATGATCTTCCTCACCGAGTGGTATCGCGAGAACTGCGGCGGCCAGGGAGTTGGCTTCTTCCAGATCGGCGGAGGTACTGCAGGTGACTTCCCTATCTGCGTAGTGCCTATGATGGCTCAGGACCTCGAGTGGCCTGACGTTCCGCTCTGGGCATATTTCTGCCAGATTTCAGACTGCACCACCTCATACGGTTCATATTCAGGAGCAGTTCCGAACGAGAAGATCACCTGGGGCAAGCTCGATGTCGACACTCCTCGGTTCATTGTCGAGTCAGATGCGACAATCGTGGCTCCGCTCATCTTCTCTTACGTTCTCGGATGGTAGATCATCAGCTACGGACATATCAGAGGAGGGCGGCAGACAAGTCGCCCTCCTTTTTTTGGATAACCATGAAAGGCCGGACTGTACCGCCGGCAGCGAACATAGACTTGAAACATAACCAACCTGTTTGAAATGATTAACTATTCCGTCCGCAAACGCATCAGCAGGGCCTTGAGCAGGGCAGGAATCCCGGAGCCACTTAAATTCTTCCTGTTCGGGGTTTCCAGAAGACGAAGACATTCACAGCGGGAAAACCTGCAATGCAATGATTCTTTCGCAGCCGTGAACAATACGGATGAATCCGACATTGCCATCGCCATAGACAGATGGGCCAGCATAAACTCCAATATAATCCGCGGATTTTCAATGCGTTCCATAGCCACAGGCCTTGGGCTTGACATCTCTGAAGTCAAAGACTATTTCAACAACGTAAGCGTGGAAGGATTCACGAAATGGAGGAACCGGATAAGGGTGAGGCTTGCATCAGACCTTATCCTGCAAGATCCTGATTCGTCATTGGAAAGCATCGGAAGAAAAGTCGGATTCACAGACAAGTCCAACTTCTACAAGCAGTTCCGCCTATATACAGGAAAGACCCCCGGCGAATGGAGAATCGCCAAGGGTCAATAGTTCCGTGCAATCATTCATTTCCGCGCCAGTACTATGGGCAGTTTCTCGACCGTGTAGGTCGAGGACTCTTTGTCGTACCCTGCGCTGTCTCTGAGCAGCATTACCTCCACCTTATATTCCTCGTAAAGAATCCCGAGATGGGCGCCGCCGGGAACAGTGATGAAGCATCTGTCAGCCGCATCCCCGTAAAGCATCTCCAGCTCGTATCTTCCTGCATCATCCGTCCTTGAGGACACCATGGAATGAGCCGAAGAAGCGCCGGGGCTGAACAGTTCCATCCTCACGTCAATTGCGGAAAGCGGAGTCCCGGCCGTCCCGTCTATCACGATGCCCGAGACCTTGACCGTGCAGGGAAGATCAGCTTCCCCCAGAAGAGTCTCCATCTTCGCACAACCTGCTGAGAGAACGGCGCAGATGACCGCACCTATGTATCTTAGAATCCCCGCAGACATATCATTCCCCCTGATGAGCCGGTCTCAGAAGGTCGAGCACGACCTTCACCGGATTGAAAGTCTCAAGCGGAACCTCCACGAAACAGGTATTCCAGTCGCTCATGGAGCCGTTCCAGAGGCCCGGAAGTTCGAGAGCCTTCAGCTCCCTGCCCTGATAGCTCTTGGAGCTGATGAATCCTGCATCCTGATCCACATACTCGAGAAGATTGAACTTCTCCCCCTTGTAGTTCCTGAGGCAGCAGACGAGATCCACAGGATTGAAATGGGTAGCGCCGGCAAGCATCTCCCTGGAAGCCTCATCGCCCATGTTTATCTGGACGCTCTCGAGAATCTGGAGATTGGTTGAACCGTCTTTGGACTTCACGATGAAAGGTCCACCGCCAGGCTCACCCTGATTGCGCACCATTCCGCAAACCCTGATCGGGCGGTCCAGCTTGGACCTGAGCAGGGCGACTCTTTCGGAAGGGCAAGCGACAGGAGGCAATGTGATGCTGAGTTCTTCAGCAAGGAACCTCTCAATCTCGTCACAGAGGGTTGGACAGACGGAGTCACCAGCCTTGTCAAGGGCATTGAGATAGCCGAAAATCCTGTCTCTCAGGCTGAGGGCGACACCCATCAGCACTTTCTTGTACTTTGCCGTAACCGGAAGGAATCTGTCGTTGGAAACATTGTCGATATTCTTGATGGACACGAGTTCATCCTCAATCGCATTCAGATTGTGAATGAGAGCGCCGTGTCCGGCAGGTCTGAACAGAAGTTCGCCTTCCTCGGTACGGAAAGGCCTGTTCTTGAGGTCCACCGCAACGGTATCGGTGGATTTCTCCTGACAGGTGAAGGAGATGCTGAACCTGACGCCGTACCTTGCCTCATACGCTGCCTTGACCTCCTCAAGGGCATCTTCGAAGAGTTTCCCGAACTCCGGAGAAATGGTGAAAACGATATTGGCCGAGCCGTCAGCATTGCGCATATAGTCCTGGGCCTCGACAAGATGCTCCGCAAATGCGGTCCTGCATTCCCCATCGGGATATCTGTGGAAACGGATGACTCCCTTAGGCTTGGAGCCGTAGCCGAGTCCTTCGCCGCCGAGCACCTTCGCAGCAACTTCACGGCGATATTCAGCATTGTCCGCAGGTGTTCCGAACATCTCGCGGGTATAGAATGCGAATTTCTCAATGTTCGAGGCAAGTTTCCCGGCCGATGACTCCGCACCCGGATCCTTTCCGTCTTCAAGAGCGGCAAGCCCGGCGAAAATGTCCTTGAACATTCTCGAAGCCGCCCCGGACGCCGGCACGAACTTGCATTTGCCAGCTACTGAAGCATTCTCATAGTATGCCACAGCCCTGTCTGCAGCATCATCGCCAAGTACTTTGATGCCGTTTCCCGGAGTCGCCGGAGCAACGATGTCCAGCCACGGAAAACCTTTCCTGAAACGCTCTACCTGAGCCTCAACTTCGGAAACCGAGGAACCGCGCTCCTCAATCTTCCTGATGTCATTCTGGTCAAACATAATATGTGGTTTTAAGTTTAAATCGCATCTTTTCAGTCAATGAAAACTTCACGTCTGTAATTGTACTCCGACCTGAGCCGGTCGAAATCCTCAGGATGGAGGCGGAGCATGAAATCATCAGTGAAAATCGGATAATTGTACTGGAACACAGCTGCAATCTCCCCCTGGTTCATTCCCCTGAGATCGAGTTTCACGGCTTCGTTCTCGGCGAGCTCCGTCTTCGGGAAGAACTCATAGAGCTGGGTGATTCCGAAATAATGGGCCACTGCCCTTACCGCGGCCGCCGTACCGTTCTGCTTGCCCTGATAGGAGTATCCGGCAATGTGCGGAGTTGCGATGGCGGCCTTTTCCATAAGTTCAAGATTGATATCCGGCTCATTGTTCCAGGTGTCGATGATGACAGGGCCAAGCTTCGGAATCGCCTCCAGCAGCGCATCCTCGCAGACGACCTCTCCCCTTGCGGCATTTATGAAGAAGGCCCCCGGCCGCATCTTTGCAAAGAAATCCCTGTCCGCCATTCCGCGAGTGGTTTCGTCGAGCGGGACGTGAAGCGTGACAATGTTGGACTCGGCGAGAAGCGTATCCAGGTCGCAGAAGCCGTATGAGCCTTCCGCCTCGGCTCTCGGAGGATCGCATTTGAGGACCTTGAACCCGAGAGCGAGTCCCATCCTCTCGACCATGCTGCCCACGTGTCCCACACCGACAATGCCTAGTGTGGCGCCCTGAAGGCTGATGGCCCTCCTGGAAGCAAGTCCGAACAATGCGGAAAAAACGTATTCCGTCACGCCGCCCGCATTGCATCCGGGAGCATTCCTGACAATGATTCCGCGCGAATCGCAATACGGGAAGTCAATGTGGTCGTCCCCGATTGTCGCCGTGGCGATGAACCTTACCCTGGTGCCTTCCAGAAGGTTCTCGTCGCATCTGGTCCTGGTCCTGATAATCAATGCGTCCGCATCCATCAGGTCTGCCCGGCAAATCTTTATGCCCGGCCTGTACACAACCTCCGCATAAGGTTCGAAGACTCCCTTCAGGAAGGGAATGGCCTCATCCGCCACTATCTTTATCTGTCTGTCCATCATTTCAAGATTATTCCTTTCAAATATTTCCTGCTGCCCGGATTCCCCGCATTCACCGGGTCCGAGGCCACCTCGGCATTTATGGAAGCCGCGATTTCCTCCTTCTGGAAATAGAGCTGATTTCTCACGACCGAAGAAGAAATATGGCATACGAGGGTTCCGTCCCTGACATATTTCTTCAATGTATATGATCCCGCACCCGTCACCCTGTCCCATGCCGACAGAATCAGGTTCTCATTGACAGCAGATGTCATCCCACTGAGTTTCAGGAACATCGGGACAAGTTCCGACATTGGGGAAGGATCCTTCCTCTCCAATGATACCTGATTGCCGTATTTCTTCCGGAAGTCCATCTCAAATCTCCTCCATCGTGAAGCATCCGGCCGAAGCCGAGTAATAGGCACGGTCGGCCGTCACCCCGTCCACGATTCCGGAGAGGCGGACCTTGTTGCTGTCCGTTATGAAGATTTGGCCGAAATCGCTCCCTGCCACCATGCCGAGAAGATTCGAGGTGCGGTCCATGTCAAGCTTGTCGAACACATCATCCAGAAGCAGGGTCGGAGGCACGCCCGATTCCTGTTTCATCAGCTCGTACTGGGCGAATTTCAATGCAATCAGGAAAGACTTCCTCTGGCCCTGGGAGCCGTCCCGTCTTATGGGATGCCCGTCCATCAGGAATATGAGGTCATCCCGCTGGATGCCTGATGTCGTGTAGCCGAGAATCCGGTCCTTCTGCCTGGATGCCTCGAGCAGAGACCTCAGGGAAGATGAGGACAGATCTGACCTGTATGAGACCCGAACCTCCTCCTTCGCTCCGGAAAGTATTGAATAATAATGACCAACGGCCGGAGACAGAGTCTCAGCAAACGACTTTCTCCTTTCGTGGATCCTATGTCCGTGATACTCCAGGGACTCTTCGATTATGTCCATGAGAGACACATCGGAGGACTCTTCCCTCAGCATTGCGTTGCGCTGGGATATAAGTTTGTTATACTGCTGCACATCAGCAAGATACTCGCTGTCCATCTGCGACAGGACCTGGTTCAGGAACTTTCTGCGCTCCTCTCCTGAATCGCTCACCAGAGCGCCGTCGGAAGGAGACACGAGCACTACCGGAAGGAGGCCGATGTGGTCGGACATCCTCTGGCAGGGCTTCTCGTCCCGGACCAGTTTCTTGGCCCCGTTGCCGGAGACCCGGAACGAAAACCTGCTGTCCGCCGACTTCATCGAATAAAGCCCCGAGATGGAAAATGACTCCGCCCCGTATCTGATGCAGGCCCTGTCTGACGCATTGGAGGAGCTCTTGGTCATTGACATATAATATATGGCATCTATAAGATTCGTCTTGCCCTCGCCGTTGCCGCCGGAAATACAGTTTATGTTTGACGAGAACTCAAGTTCCGCCAGAGCAATGTTCCTGAAATCCTGAACCACCAACTTTTTGAGAACAGCCATATTGATGTGCCCTAATGTTTGTGCAAATATAATGATTTTAACCGCTTCTCGTTGTATGATTGACGAAAAATATGTAATTTTGCGGACTATGCGGTGAATCGCATCGGATTGAAACAATAATAAACATCAATATGGCAAACGTTACTACAAAAGACCAGGAGAGACAGCAGCAGGAGAATGTTGCGGAGAAGGTCTCTGCCGTCGAGAAATTTTTCAATGAGAACAAGAAGGTGATCTGGGGAGTGCTCGCAGCCGCCATACTCGCAGGCTTGGCAGTGCTCTGCTACCACAAGTTCTATGTAGAGCCGAGAAGGGCCGAGGCTCAGGAGCAGATGTTCCCTGCTGAGGCAAGTTTCCGCTCGGGCAACTATGACATCGCCCTCAATGGTGACGGCAATGTGCTCGGTTTCGCCCAGGTGATTGACGAATACGGTTCAAAGGCCGGCGCAGCCGCATATTTCTATGCAGGAGTCTGCGAGTTCCAGCTCGGCAATTACGAGAACGCCGTCTCATACCTCGGCAAGTACAATGGCAAGGACGAGATCCTCAAGGCAAGGGCACTCGGCTGCAAGGGCGACGCATACACCGGACTGGCGAAGCTGAATGAGGCGCTTTCCTGCTATGAGAAGGCAGCCGGAGTGGCTGACAATCTTTTCGCAGCTTCCTATCTCCTCAAGGCAGGTGTCATCTGCGAGGAACTCGGCAAGGCTGACAAGGCACTCGGATTCTACAAGAAGATCAAGGACCAGTATCCTCAGTCAATGGAGGGCTATGATATTGACAAGTATATCAGCCGCATTGAGAACGCACCTGCATCCAAATAAATTTTCGGAATATGGGAAGAGCATTTGAGTTCAGAAAAGAAAGAAAGATGAAGCGTTGGGGCCACATGGCCAAGACCTTCACCAAGATCGGAAAGGAAATCACCATCGCCGTAAAGCAGGGCGGACCTGATGTTGTCGGCAACCCGCGTCTCCGCGCCCTCATAGCAGAGGCAAGGAACGAGAATATGCCTAAGGACAATATCGAGAGGGCCATCAAGAAGGCCACCGACAAGACTCTCGGCGATTTCAAGGAGGTCACATTCGAGGGATACGGCCCGTTCGGCATCGCCTTCCTCGTGGAGACAGCCACTGACAACAATACCAGGACCGTGGCCAATGTCCGCAGCTACTTCACCAAATGCGGCGGCTCACTCGGAACAAGCGGCAGCGTAAGCTTCATGTTCGACCACAAATGCGTGTTCAGAATCAAGGACAAGGAAGGTCTCGACATCGACGAGCTCCAGCTTGCCCTCTGCGATTACGACGACGATCCTGAGGTATTCATCGAGGAGCAGGAGGATGAGGATGAGAACATCACCAGGAACGTGGTCATCTACGGAGCCTACGAGTCCTACGGCGGCATCCAGAAGTACATTGAGGAGAACGGCTTCGAGCTGGTTTCCGGAGGCTTCGAGAGGATTCCTAACGTGGATCTGAAGGACGTCACTCCTGAGCAGAGGGAGACTTTGAACAAGCTCACCGACCTTCTCGAGAACGATGACGACGTCACCAATGTTTACTCTACAATGAAGCCTGCCGAATAGCGGCGATTCAGATACGGAATGAGCGGCGGACCCACCCGATGGGTCCGCCGTTTTTTATTATTTTGAAAAATAATCACTATATTTGCAAGTTACAGAAACAAATCTGGTATCACTTTAATACATTATATTTTACATGAGTATCCAGCAGGATAATATCAAGATTCTGGCAGAGCGCAGAGCAAAAGCCTCGATGGGAGGCGGACAGAAAAGAATTGATGCGCAGCACCAGAAGGGAAAGCTCACCGCACGTGAGCGCATCGCATTGCTCCTTGACGAGGGCAGCTTCGAGGAATTCGACATGTTCGTACAGCACCGCTGCACGAACTTCGGAATGGAAAAGCAGCACTTCGACGGAGACGGCGTCGTTACCGGACAGGGCACCATAGACGGCAGGCTCGTCTATGTCTTCGCCCAGGACTTCACCGTATCCGGAGGCTCTCTCGGAGAAGCAATGGCTCAGAAAATCTGCAAGGTTATGGACATGGCCACCAGGAACGGGGCGCCTTGCATCGGACTTAACGACTCGGGCGGAGCCAGAATCCAGGAAGGAATCAACTCCCTTGCAGGATTCGGAGAAATCTTCGAGAGGAACATTCTCTCATCCGGAGTGGTTCCTCAGATTTCAGGTATCTTCGGTCCTTGCGCTGGCGGAGCGGTTTACTCCCCTGCCCTCACTGACTTTACCGTAATGGTAAAGAACACCTCCTATATGTTCCTCACCGGCCCTGCTGTAGTGAAGAGCGTTACCGGAGAGAACGTGTCTTCCGAGGACCTCGGAGGAGCCAGCGTCCACGCCACAAAGAGCGGAGTTGCACATTTCGCTGCAGAAAATGACGAGGACGGAATCAGGATCATCAAGGAACTCCTGAGCTACATCCCTCAGAACAATATGGAGGAGGCTCCGAGGGTACCTACATCCGACCCGGTTTCCAGGGTGGACGACAGCCTCAACGACATCATCCCGGACAGCCCGAACAAGGCCTACGACATGTACTATGTCATAAAGAGCATTGTCGATGACGGGAAATTCTTCGAGATTCACCAGAGCTACGCCCGCAACATCATAGTTGGCTTCGCACACATGAACGGCAGAAGTGTCGGCATCGTGGCCAACCAGCCTAAGGTCATCGCCGGCGTTCTCGACATCAACGCATCCAGGAAGGCTGCCAGATTCGTACGCTTCTGCGACGCCTTCAACATTCCTATCGTCACCCTCGTCGACGTCCCTGGCTTCCTCTGCGGAACCCAGCAGGAATATGGAGCTATCATTGCCAATGGAGCCAAACTTCTCTATGCGTACGGAGAGGCTACCGTCCCTAAGGTAACTGTAACCCTCAGGAAATCCTACGGCGGAGCCCATATCGTGATGAGCTGCAAGCAGATACGCGGAGACATCAACTACGCCTGGCCATCTGCCAACATTGCTGTCATGGGAGCTGACGGAGCCGTGCAGATTCTCTACGGAAAGGAAATCAAGGCCGTGGAGGACCCTGCTGAGCAGCAGAAGATTGCCGAAGAGAAGAAGAATGAGTACAATGATCTCTTCTGCAATCCTTACCAGGCAGCCAAGATGGGCTACATTGACGATATCATCGAGCCGCGCAACACCAGGTTCAGAGTCATCAGGGCTCTCGAATCCCTGGCCGGCAAGAAGCAGAGCATCCCTGCCAAGAAGCACGACAACCTTCCTCTTTAGACCGATCGGACGATATGAGAAAGGCAATATTGACATACGCCCTCATCCTCGCCTCAGTCCTGTCGTTCAATGCCGCAGGCCAGAATGTCAGCGATCTCATCATTTCCGAGATAATGCCGGCATCGGACAGCGGAATTGTGGATGACTACGGACGGAGGAACGGATGGCTGGAGATTTACAACAAGTCTCAGGGCACGGTGAACTTCGCAGGCTGCTACCTGACTGATGACAGGAGCGACCTGAAGAAGTTCCAGATATCCAAGACTGACTCCAGGACGAAGATAGGTCCTCGTCAGGTATCCCTCTTCCATGCCAGCGGAGACAGCAATGACGGCACATTCTACATTGACTTTGAGATTGTCAGGGGAATGACCGTGTATCTTGTCAGCAACGACGGAAGAACCATCATTGACTCATTGTCGGTACCCGCCACCCTTCCTTGCGGCAAGTCCGCGGCGAGAGTGGCCAACGACATCCGCCAGCAGGTCTGGGAGCCGGTCGAAGGTGGACTTGACCCGTCTCCAATGGCGGTCAACGGCCAGAAAGGCAAGACATCCGGCAGCGAGAAGCTCGCTCACGACGACCCATACGGTCTGGTACTCACAGTAGTATCCATTTCGGTGGTATTCACCGCTCTCATTGTATTGTGGTGGCTTTTCGCACTTCTGGGCATTTCCCTCGGCGGGGCCGGTAAGGACAAGAAACCTGCAGTAAAGAAGAGCAGCGGCAAGATGACTCCGGAGGTGGCAGCAGCCATCGGAATGGCTCTCGACCGCGAACTCGGCGGTGAAGTCTATGCCGCCATCGCTCTTGCAATGCACCGATACATGAACGACACGGTTCATGACAAAGAGAGTTACATCATTACAATAAGGCACGATCAGAGTGCGTGGAACAACAAGGAACAGGGATTCCGCAAATATCCAAGATAATTATGAAAGAGTATAAATTCAAGATCAACGGCAACGAGTACAATGTTGCCATCAACTCAACTGAAGGAAATATCGCTGACGTCACTGTGAACGGCGTCTCTTACCAGGTAGAAATGGACAATGTCCTCCCTGCCGCTCCTGTTCAGGCCGCACCTATACAGGCTGCTCCGGCAGCTCAGGCAGCTCCTGCTCCTGTTGCAGCTACAAAGCCTGCAGCAGCTCCTGCCGGCGCCGGCAAGGCGGTCACAGCCCCTATGCCGGGTGTCATCCTCGAGGTTTCCGTAAAGGAAGGCGACACGGTATCCGCAGGCCAGAAGGTAGCCGTTCTCGAGGCGATGAAGATGGAGAATGAAATCCAGGCCGAGAGTGCCGGAACAGTTACAAAGATTCACGTTGCCAAGGGCGACTCCGTTTCAGACGGCACCCCGATCGTAACTATCGCATAATCAGGCAATGAGTCAGATTTTCAGTAGTTTACAGCAATTCTGGCAGTTCACGGGATTCTGCAACATGACATTCCAGCATCTCGTGATGATTGTCATAGGCATTGTGTTCATCACTCTGGCCATCAAGAAAGAGTGGGAACCGCTGCTCCTCGTCCCGATCGGATTCGGCATGATTATCGGAAACATTCCGATGTTCCCGGGTCTCAACATCGGAGTCTATGAGGACGGCTCAGTCCTGAATATCCTTTATCAGGGTGTCAGGCAGGGCTGGTATCCTCCTCTCATCTTCCTCGGAATCGGTGCAATGACGGACTTCTCGGCCCTGATATCCCAGCCGCGTCTCATCCTCATCGGAGCTGCGGCACAATGCGGAATTTTCGGAGCCTATCTCCTGGCATTGGCATTGGGCTTTGCCCCGAATGAAGCCGGTGCAATCGGCATCATCGGTGGAGCGGACGGCCCTACAGCCATATTCCTTTCCTCCAAGCTCGCACCGGATCTCATGGGAGCCATTGCGGTATCGGCTTATTCCTACATGGCCCTCGTGCCAGTGATTCAGAAGCCTATAATGAAGCTCCTGACCACAAAGAAGGAACGCCTCATCAGAATGCCTTCCCCACGTGCCGTGAGTCAGAGGGAAAAGATCATTTTCCCGATTGTAGGTTTCCTGACCACCGCCTTCATCGTGCCGTCAGGACTTCCTCTCCTGGGTATGCTCTTCTTCGGCAACCTCTTGAAAGAGAGCGGAGTAACAAGAAGGCTTGCAGAAACGGCAAGGGGTCCGCTCGTGGATGTGATCACGATTCTCATCGGTCTGACAGTGGGTTGCTCCACCCAGGCCGACAAGTTCCTCTCCACCAGTTCCATCAAGATTTTCTGCCTTGGTCTCCTCTCATTCGTGATTGCGACGACCTGCGGAGTTCTCTTCGTGAAGTTCCTCAACCTCTTCCTGAAAGAAGGCAGGAAAATCAACCCGCTCATAGGCAATGCAGGTGTATCCGCCGTGCCTGACAGTGCGAGGGTATCCGAGATGGCTGGCCGCGAGGCTGACCCGAGCAATCATCTCCTGATGCACGCCATGGGCCCTAATGTGGCCGGCGTCATCGGCTCAGCAGTCGCAGCCGGTATCCTTCTGGGATTCCTGGGATAATTCAATTTTCAAGAATCTATTTTAGGGGGCTTGGTTCAAGCTCCCTTTTTTTAGTCATGCGTTCCGGAGGGTGACATTCGGAAAACTAAATCCCTCCCACTTCGTGGGTCCCTCTTTTAGATTTGCACCGTGATTTCAATATGGAGTTACGGTGTTATT
>OBLI01000949.1_pt1 | contig 30073 bp, 30 predicted proteins | sample 1519701 | NCBI WGS metagenome assembly OBLI01 (sample SAMEA3663005, study PRJEB22513) | pig gut metagenome | biome: pig gut; feature: pig-associated habitat; material: faeces | place: France | collected 2012 | reverse complement strand
AGAAGATAACAACCAGATAAATGATGACTACATAAAATCTTTATATTTTACAAAGCAAGAAACAATAAATTCAAATTATCTTAAATCTACTTGGTTAGAAAGACATCCTGAAATTAACGATTATTTAGTTAATAGATATCCAGATTCCACTTCATATAAAGAAACCCTTTACAGGATTTTATTAGGAATAGAAGAAAGACCTGTATGCAAGACTTGTGGAAAACCAGTAAATTTTGAAGCAAGTCATCGTTGGCATCGTAATAGAAACGGATGGCCTTTTATGAGATATTGCTCAGCTAAATGTCAAGCAAATGACCCTGAGATTAAAGATAAACACATACAGACATATTTAGATAAGTATGGTGTTGACAATCCTGCTAAGAATAAAGAAGTCAAAGAAAAAATAAGACAAACTAATCTTGATAAATATGGGGTTGAAAATGTTTATCAATCAAAGGTAATTCAAGACAGAATAAAGAAAACAAACCTGGAGAGGTATGGAGTAGAACATGTATTTCAGTCTCCTGATTTTATAGAAAGATCTCATAATACAAATTTACAGAAGTATGGAGCAAAAACATATGCAGAATCAAATATAGCAAAAAGTAAACAGAACATATTTATACAAAAATATAAAGATACATGTTTAAGAAAATACGGAGTTGATTGTTATGCAAAAACACAGGAATACAGAGATTATATAAAAGCCCATAGAGAAGAAATTTCACAGAAACAGTATAATACTAAAAAGAAAAATAATTCATTTAATGTATCATCAAAAGAAGAATATTTATATAATTTATTAGCTAAACACTATGACAATATAATAAGACAGTACAAATCAAATGAATATCCATTTGCTTGTGATTTTTATATACCTAAATTAAACCTTTATATAGAATATCAAGGAAACTGGACACATGGTCCTCATCCATATATTGAAGAGATAGATGCAGATGCTATAGAATATATAAAGAAAAAATCAGAAAATAGTGCATTTTATAAAAATGCATTTATAGTTTGGACAAAAGCAGACGTTAGAAAAAGAAATGATGCAATAGAAAATAATCTCAATTATTTAGAAATATATCCGTATATTGATTTAAATGATATTCCAGATATCATAAAAAATAACTATAGTGAAAACACAATAGGAAACCATTTAATTGTAGGAACAAAATGATTTGTGAAATTTGTAAAAAGGAAGTAAAAAATATACGATCTTTAGAAGTCCATCTTCGCAAAGCACATAACTTCGGTCATAATATTAAACTTTATGAAGACTACTATAATGAACATTTAAAACTGGAAGGAGAAGGAATTTGTCCAATATGCGGAGCTCCGACAAAACAGCATAAATTTAAATATGATAAATGTTGTTGTATTAGTCATGCAGGTGTGTTGTCACAATCTAATAGAGAATGTGTCAAAAGAATAAAAAATAAAACAGAATATGACATTATATTTGATAAGCAAATTAAAAACGGACTTCATATAGATTACAACATTGATGATGTAGCAAAAGAATTTGAATCATTTAAATCTCAACCAGGAAATATACATGCACAACCTAATAAAAATAAGATTGTTTTATATTTTCAACAAGAGAATTTCTACAGAAAAGAAATAGAATTGTTTTCTACTAATAAAGAAATAAGAGATAAATTAATTGATAATAGAGTAAAATACCTTTTTAAAAATGCAGATGAATTAACAGATGCAGAATTATTAAGAGGATTTAAAATATCAAGCATAGGAGGAAGCAATTATTCTCATTTCTCACCTCTATGGACAAAATATTTTGTAGAAAAATATAATCTTAAATATGTAGCAGACCCATTTGGAGGTTGGGGACATCATATGATAGGATTTGCTGCAGCTAATTGCAAATATATTTACAATGATTTAAGTCATAGCACTGTTGAAGGAGTTAAAAAAATTAATTCTTTTCTTAACACTAATTATGAAATTATTGAAGGAGACGCAAGAGAATTTATAATACCATATTCATGTGATGGAATATTTATGTGCCCGCCTTATTACAATTTAGAACATTATGAATGTGGAGATTTTAAATCAATCGAAGAATACAATCGACTGATGTTGGATGTATTTGAGAATTGTAAATCAAGTAAAGCCAGAATAATAGGAATAATTATAAGAGAAGATTTTGAATATTTACTCAAGGAGGGACTTGGAAATTGGATAAGTAAAGAAGAAGTAAATACAATGAAATCTCATTTCAGTAAAGCAGGTAAAAAGAAAGAATTTCTATATTGTTTTGAAAATTAAGAGAATCTTGAATAAAGATTCTCTTTTTCTTATATAATATTCAAGACAAATTAAAATACTATGCCAGGTAAATTTTATAATATAGACCCAGAAACTTGTTCAATGGAAGAACTTGCAAAAGCAATTAAAGACTGCAAGAATATAGAGGACAATTATCATAACAATGAACAAGCTTGTAAGATTTTCATCAACAGTATATATGGAGCTATGGCAAATAAGTTTTATTACAACTCCAATATTGCTATGGCTGAATCTATTACACTTCAGGGTCAGGACCTTATTAAATATTCAGTTAAAGTAGTTAATTATTATTTCAACCAACTTTGGCCAGGAGATGATGTTGCACATACCAAAGTAGCAGATTATATGAAAAAGAAATTTCCTGATTTTGATATTAACAAGTTCATGGAGTATGCAACACAACCTGTGCAGTTTGGTGAAACTCTTCAGATTTATGGTGACACTGATTCTGCTTATATTTCTCTTCAACCTGTAATTGATGCTTGTAATATTCCAATTGAACAAGAAACAGAATTCGTTCTTGCAATAAATGAATGTGTTCTTGCAGAATATCTTGAGAAGATGTTTGACAGGTATGCAGAAAAATTCAATTGCCCTAAGAACCTAGAAAAGTTTGAACTTGAGAAGATTGCAAGAGCAGTTATTATGCTTGCAAAAAAGAAATATATTATGGATATTTCTTGGAAAGAGCCAGATGTGCATGTTCCTCCTTGTCATTCACTTGTTTATAAAGGAATTGAAGTTATACAAGGTTCGACTCCAGACTTCTGTCGTGACTGCATGAAAGAGTTCATTAAGTTTATGCTTGAGAAGATTGATTCAGGATTCAAACCTGATTATGATTCTATTGTTAGAAAGTTGAAGGAACTTAAGACTAAATTTGGAATGCAGAATCCAAATGAAATTTCAAAGTCATTCGGTATGTCTGATTATGAGAAATATATTCTTGATGATAAGAGAGAAATTAAGTATGTTCCTGATACAGTGTGTCCTATCCATGTAAGAGCAGCTGCTGTTTATAACAATATGCTTTATAATAAGGCAAAGAGATACAAGAGCAAATACAATATAATACATAAAGGAGATAAAGTAAAGTTTTATTATACTGCTGATAATGGAGTATTTGCTTTTTTACCGAATGAGTTCCCAGGAGAATTTGCACCAAAGATGGATATTGACCAGCAGTTTGAGAAGATGGTGCTTGAACCACTCAATAGAATTATTGAAGCAGCAGGTTATCCTAAAGTATCAAGTGCATTGACATTCTCTGTTGGACTTTGGTAATTTTCTAAAAAGAAGATTTTATCATATATTGATTTGTGAGAATTTTTTGAGAGTCTCGCAATAAATATTAAAATTTATTTTTGGATTCAAAAAATCTTTTATATATTTGCTATATAAAATTTATAGAAACAATTTAAATAACAAAGAAAATGACTAAATTCTATACATATACTAATCGAATTAACAATTCTAAAAACTTATTTTGGAATCGTTATTTTACATGTCATGAGAATGATGAAGGTAGATGAGTATAAGTAGTAGATAGATAAACTCAGAAGAGCTCCTTCATCGAAAGATTGAGGAGCTCTTATTTTTTAAATATGTTCCTATAGGCTAACGGATAAACCAAAGGTCTACGAAACCTTTATTGAACGTTCGAATCGTTCTGGGAGCACAAATACTAAAAAGTTAAAAAATATTTTTGGATTTGAGAAATAATTCATATATTTGTAACATAAAAATTTTAATAAAAATGAAACAGATAAAACGAAAACATATAAAACAGACATAATGGAAAGGTCTCGTGGCGCAACTGGATGAGCGCACCGCTCTTTTAAAGCGGGTGTTAAGGGTTCGAGTCCCTTCGGGACCACAGGCAAGGTCCCATGGCGCAACTGGAAGCGCAACTGACTTTTAATCAGTGGGGTAGGCGAAAGTCCGTTACGAGTTCGAATCTCGTTGGGACCACAAATTTTAAGTTGTTTGAAATATATTTGGGAGTGCTGCTCAGATGGCGGATGAGCACTGGTCCGTAAAACCAGCACTATGAGACTCAATCGGTTCGAATCCGGTCACTCCCACAAATAAAATATAATTGGGAGTGCAGCTACGACGGTGGTGTAGTGCAGGACTGTAAATCCTGTCCTTCGGGGTAAACATTGTCTGTTCGAATCAGACCACTCCCACATAAAAGTTCATTGACATATTATTCGATAAAAAATTTTTTAAATGTTCGAGATAAATATAAAAAGAATTATTTCTTATGAGACACAAAGATAACTATAAGTATAATTATTTTTATAAAATTACAAATAATCTTAATGGAAATTTTTATTACGGTATTCATTCAACGAATAGCTTAGATGATGGCTATATGGGCAGTGGATTAAAACTAAAAAGAGCTTATAAAAAATATGGAATTGAAAATTTTTCAAAAGAAATATTAAAGTTCTTTGACACCAGAGAAGAATTATCTGATTATGAAGCTGAAGCCGTCACTGAAATATTAGTTAATGATCCAAATTGTTATAATACTTCGCTGGGTGGTGAACAACTATCAGTAAAGGGAACATTTAGTGTTTATAATAAAGAAGAACATATCTGGGAAAGAATTACTAGTGAAGATTATGATGCAAATCCTGACAAATATATTAAACAAAATATTGGAAAAGTGTTAGTATATGATATAAATGACACTTCTAAAAAAATGTTTTTTATTGATAAGGATGAATATTATAACAATAGAGATAAGTATAGAACATCATTTGATTCATATAAAGATCATATATATGTAATATTAAAAGATAATTTATCAAAAACAATTATTATACATAGAGATGAATTTGATAAAAGCAAACATATATTAAAACACAATGGTTTGTTAAAAAATGAAATAGTTGTTAAAGATAAATCTGGTAATATTTTTAAAACAAATAATAAAGACCCTAGATACTTGTCAGGAGAATTAGTTACTGCATATACAGGATATAAATGGACAGATGAACAGAAGAAAAAATTAAAGGAAAAATTTGCTAATACATCACATCAAAAGGGAGAAAATAATTCTCAGTTTGGTACTAAATGGATTTATAAAGATTCAGAATGTATTAAAATTAAGAAAGAAGAATTAGAAAAATATCTTAATGAAGGATGGCAATTAGGAAATGTAAATAGAAGAAAAAAATAAAGTTGGTTCTATAGCTGAATGGTTAAAGCAACTGCCTCTTAAGCAGTGGACTCTCGGTTCGAGTCCGAGTGGGACCACAAGTTGTTTGAAATATAATGGGGATATAGCTCAGTGTTAGGTAGAGCACCAGGGTGAAGCACTGGGATATTGGCACCAGTTCGATTCTGGTTATCCCCACAAATATAGAGCTCTAGTGTAACTGGTTAACACGTCTGTCTGATACACAGGAGAGTTCCGGTTCGAGTCCGGGGAGCTCTACAACATGGGAGTTTAGTTTAATTGAGTGAAAACAGCTGCCTCCAAAACAGCACGATGTGGGTTCGAATCCTTCAGCTCCTGTAAGTTCTTTAAAATATGGGCGCGTACTAGAAATGGTCTAGTTAATTGTCTGCGACGCGGAGAAAACATGGACCCGCAAGGGATATGAGAATTTATAAATGAGTTGCAAATCTTTATAAGTCCATGAGTCGGTAACATGATTCCGGATTGAGGGGAGTCGAGACCCCCGTTGGCTGAGGATCGCAGAGTGCAGGTTAAACAATTAGTGGTTCGAATCCACCGTGTACCCTCCAATTTGGGGATGTAGCTTTAATTGGTTGAGAGCAACGGTCTGTTAAACCGAAGGTTGTAGGTTCGAGTCCTATCATCCCCGCAAATATTGGGAGTGAGCTCGGTTGGGTGAGCGGCTGACTGTTAATCAGATGGACGTGGGTTCGATCCCCATACTCCCAGCAAGTTCTTTGAAAATTAAATTTATTGCGAGGATGGGTGCTTCCTGAATTGACAGGATTAGAGAGAATGATGTGGGTCACTGCGAAATGTTCTCAATGGGTCACCGTAAGACAACGGACATGGAAACCACTTGATTAAAACTCTGAGATTGAGACAGCTGCTATAAATAGATATCTGAAATTACAAGTGGAAAGTAGCAATAAATTTTTATAAATGGGGAGGTAGCTCAGTTGGTAGAGCAGGTAAAAACGAAAATATGCTTTGTATGTTTTCTTCTCTTAGTAAAGAGATAGCCAGTACTAAAGTTACTTCGAAGTTCCATGCAAAGGACCGTGTCGTTAGTTCAAGTCTAACTCTCCCCACTAAATGCCCCGCTGATGGAATTGGCATACATACTGGCTTAAGAGACCAGGTTTTCCGGGTTCGACTCCCGGGTGGGGTACTTAAACCAATAATTTAATTAAACATTATAAGTAATTGGGCCTTTGACAGATATGGTATATGTGCCGGACTGAAAATCCGGTTAAGGGAGATCGTGACTCCTGGGGCCCACAAGTAAAGTTCTTTAAAATATTCTCATAGTTCAAACGGAAGAATAAGAACCTCCTAAGTTTTTGATAGCGGTTCGATTCCGCTTGGGGATACAGACAAAAATAAATGCTCTCATAGTATAAAGGTTGAGTACATATCCTTGGTATGGATAAAATGTCAGTTCGATTCTGTCTGAGAGCTCTGAGAAATGCCCCAGTAGCCCAACAGGAAGATGGCATTGGACTTAAAATCCATTCAGTATGGGTTCGAATCCCATTTGGGGTACAATATAGGTCCGTAGCTCAAGATGCATTAGAGCACGTTCAAACGAAGACGAGCGTGGTGTCAATCAATGATCTGAAATATGGCTTTGTAAATTTGCGGAAGAACTGAAATTGAAATAGAAAGTAAGGAATCACGTTTAATGTGGCACCTTAAACATAGTGCGGGTTGGAATCCCGTCGGACCTACAATATGATGGCGTAGCCGTCCCTTAAAAATGCTCCATTAGTTCAAAGGTTGAGAATATTGGCTTTGTACACCACAGATGCTGGTTCGAGTCCGGCATGGAGCTCACGAGAATAAATATTGCCCAATTAGTACAAAGGCTAGTACATCTGCTTCGTATACAGAAGATATAAATTCGAGTTTTATATTGGGCTCGAGTTTGATTATTACATACAGGGGAATAGAACAATGGTAGTTCAGCTGTCTCCAAAACAGTTAATGTGGGTCCAATTCCTGCTTCCCCTGCTTTAAAAGAGACAGTAATGTCTCTTTTTTCTTTATATAAATAATCGGTCACCTCATATATAAACCGATTCTTGTTGTTTTATATATAATATTAAATGGTTATAAGATACTATAAAGTTCCTTTAACCATTTACGAAAAAGGGTTTATAGTAGTGTCATCAAACCAGAAACCCTGAACCTAAAAGGAGCCCTGGATTTTACCACGGAGGAAGCTCAAAGGTGACAGACCAAGAAGTAATTTTCTAGGAGTGCTGTTAGGATGATTAACTTAGAGAGGTCGACAGACCTCTCTTTTATTTAAATAATTAATGTGTAATAGATAAAAATGTGGGTTCGATTCCTGCTTCCCTGCTTTAAAAGAGACAAGAATATCTCTTATTTTTGTATCTAAAGACCTGCTGTGCTATTTAACCTATAAATACAAAAATGTATATAATATATAGATATGTTAAGAAAGAGAATAATTAAACATGGAATATTTGGTCAAATAGGAAGTTATACTTGTATTGGTTTTAAGCTATGTTCGTGTAATAATGATTCATACTGTGCATGTGATGATGACAGAGCGTGTGATGGACATGTAGTATCTTGTCAGGGTGTTGGTTGTACGTGTGATTCATGTGCTACTGTTTGTAGTCCAGATAATTATGCATGCTCTACATATATGCTATGTGAAAAATACTATTGTGTTGAAATCTTAGAAAGACCTCATGATTCATGTACGGCTCAGTGCTTACCTTTAAAATAATATGTTATTATGAATATTTTATTAAATAATAATTACAATTCAATTGTATTGAAAAAATCTATAGGAACTAATTTAAATTTTAATTCAAAGTTTAAATTAGCTTCTTATGTTATAAAATACAATACTGGAAATACAGTTATATTATATAATACTATTTCTGGATTATTGGTAGAGTTGTTAAAAGATGAATATTCTTTTATTTTATCTTCTACTGGAAATGATATTATAGAAAAGGGTTGGAGATTTTTAATAGATAGATATACATTTGTTCCTGAAAATATAAATGATTATGATGCAGTAAATACATATCTTTCAACAAAGCATAGATACCAAACTCCTGTAGAAAATAATTTTGATTATATTGATAAGTATGTAATATTTACTACTCTTGACTGTAATGCAAGATGTTTTTATTGTTATGAACATGGCGCAAGTAAAATAAAAATGTCATCAAAAATTGCAACAGATACAGCAGACTTTATTATAAATGAATATAATAAAACAAAAACTCCTATTGCAATTTCTTGGTTTGGAGGTGAACCTCTTTACAATATCGAAGTTATAGATTTAATTACAGATAAGTTAATTGAAGCAGGTGTTCCATTTTATTCAGATATTACAACAAATGCATATTTGTTTACTGAAGATGTTATTGAAAAAGCAGCAGTAAAATGGAATATCAAACATACACAAATAACATTAGATGGAACAAAAGAAAAATATAATAAAACAAAAAATTATATTTACAAAGATAAGAACGCTTTCGATAAAGTTATTGATAATATAAAAGCTCTTCTTAAACATAATATAGAAGTTCATATTAGATTAAATGCCGACTTATATAATGTAGATGATTTAACAGATCTTGTTAAATATTTGTATGAAGAAATTGGAAATCATCCTAAACTTTCTGTATATACACATGAATTATTTGAAGATGTAAGTAATGTAAAACACACAGAAGAAGAAAAGGAACAATTATTCAAAAAGATTAATATATTGAAAAGACATCTTATGTATTATAATTACATGAATGATGACTTGACTGTAATGAAGCATTGCCATTGTCTTACTGACGGAGGACATGGAATTATGATTCTTCCTGATGGGAAAGTTGGACAATGTGAACATTTTTATAATAAAGATTATATAGGTGATATCTATACTCCTAAAGAAAATTGGAATTATGATGTAGTTGCTAATTGGAGAGAATTATATAAAAAAGAAGAAATATGCAAATCTTGTCCTCTTTTTGCAGTATGTATACCTATTAAACGTTGCATAGGAGAGCATATATGTGGAGAGTTAGAAAAATCTTATAAAATTGATGACTACAAAATAAGAATGAAAAGGGTATATGATAAGAGTTTATATACTAGAAATTTAAATAGTTCTTGTGATTGCAATAGTAAATCTAACTATTCAGAAGTTCTTTCTAAGATAGCAAATGAACTTGAACTTGCAAATGATTATAAGAGTTTGACTCTTTTGGAAAGAATAAAACTTCTTTTTGGATTCGATGTTTATCGTGACCCTCATAAGAAAGTACAGGATAACTTTAACGGAAAGTAAAGAGAGATTTAATCTCTCTTTTTTGCTTTTAATATAATTTATAGAGTTTAATTAAACAATTAATTTATGCTTGTTAAAGAAACACTTTACACTTTAAATGACATTGCAGTTATTCCTGCTGCAACCTCTAATATTTCTTCTCGCAGTGAATGCAATCCTGAATATGAATTCAACCAAATGCTTCCACTATTTGTATCACCAATGAATAATATCATTGACGACAATAACGTAGATATATTCAGTGCAGTTGGAGTAAATGTAATTGCTCCTCGAGATGATGAGAAGATTGATTATGAAGTACGTAAAAATCGTTGGGAAATATTGTGGGCAAAGGGAGTTTTTGTCGGAATGTCAATGAAAGAGTTTGATAAGTATTTCATTGAAGACGTAGACTCTATTGATATGTCAAAATATAGAAGAGTTTGTATTGATTTGGCAAATGGTCATATGGAAAGTCTTTTGACTATGTGTAAGATTGCTAAAGACTATTACAAAGAACATCTGATTCTTATGACAGGAAACATTGCAAATCCAGAAACTTATAGAGATTATGCAAAGGCAGGAATTGATTACGTCCGTTTAGGAATCGGATCAGGAAGTATATGTTTTGTAGATGGAACAAAAGTTACTATGGCAGATGGAACGAAGAAAAATATCGAAGACATACAAGTTAATGAAAAAGTTTTAACGCATGCTGGCATAGGAACTGTTGATGAACGATTTAGATATAAAACAAATAAAGAAACAGTAACTATAAATAATGAAATTACATGTACAACTAATCATGAATTTTATGTTATTAATAAATGTGATAAAGATAAAGTGAATGAGAATAATTTACATGATTTTGCTTATTGGGTTGCTGCAAAAGATCTGGATAAAGATACACATCTTCTAATAAAAAAGTATAGTTAGTGTGAATTGGAACTGGAAGGCAGTACAAAAAGGATATAAATTTTTGAGACTGTCTAAGCAGGACATAAAAGATCCTGAGTTAATAGTAAGAATAAAAAATATTTTAAATAATGATTGAATTTGTAGAAATAGTAAGTTTAGAATATCATAAAAATGAAGTAATAGTAAATAATATTTCTGTTACAAATCAGCATACATATGTGGCAAATGATTACATTGTTCATAATTGTACTACTGCAGCTAATTCGGCAATTCATCATCCTATGGCTTCATTGATTGATGAATGCAAAAAGATTAAAAATGAAATTGAAATTTTTGTAGAGCAAAAAGATTCTTATGCTACTGAATATAAGTCTGTTCCTAAAATTGTAGCAGACGGAGGATTTACAAATTTTGACCAGATAATTAAAGCTCTTGCTCTTGGTGCTGATTACTGCATGTGTGGTAAATTATTTGCACAATGTATTGAAGCATGTACATCAATCATGTCAGATAAAGATTTTTTTGAGTGGCCAAATGAAGATAAAGACAAAGATGGATATTCTCGTATGCATTCAACTATACACAACCCCTACAATCACGTAGATTTTGTTATCGAATTGATGGATAAGGGATATAGTTTTCACAGAGATTATTATGGAATGTCTACCAAACGTGCTCAAAAAGAAATGGGAGGTAAAGGAAATAAGACTGCAGAAGGAATTGCAATAAAAATCCCGGTTAAATATTCCGTTGCTGGATGGATTGACAACTTCAAATCTTATCTTAAATCTGCTATGAGTTATACAGGATTTAGAAGGATTGAAGACTTCATTGGTGGACCTACTTGCAAAATCATTAGTAACAATTCATATCTTGCATATTTTAAGTAATGCTAGATAATGAATAGAGGACAATAGAGATGACTTTATAATATAGATACAAAATTATATATGTCATATTTAGAGGTTGCATAATCAACCTCTTTTTTATTCATATATAATATAAAAATAGGTTTAATATTTAATGCGTGCACCAAATGAGAAGCATAAAGAGAAAAATAAAGATGGATATGCAACAACGGTTTGGCCAAAAGAATATAAAGATATATTTGGTTATGATATAAAGGTAGGAGCATATGTTATATGGCAGCCATACTCTGCACATGAAGGAATGCACATCGGGCAAGTCATAAAAATTGGACATAATGATTGGATAAAAATTAAAACAGCAGAAAATAAAACAATAGAACGTCATGGGTATGAGCTGGTTTTAGTAATGCAGCAACGAATGGCTTTTGAAAATATACTTGAAGAACAATGAAACACTTTACAAGCTATTATGCAAATTTTGGAAATATTCCAAAAGATTATATGTGTGTAGGAATTTCTAGAATTTGTCCTGATTGGTTTAAGGGCAACAACATTCCAAATTTTATGTTTGTACGGCATAATATTCTTGCTCCTTCAGAATCTATTTTATATGGACATAAAAATGGAACAATAACTGAAGATCAATACATTCGGCAATATATTTCAGATGTTATTACTAAAGTGCAAACTGAGTTAAAACAACCAGATATTCCCACTTGGATTAATTACGTGGATAATTTCTTTGAGCATGAATGTATGACACACTGGAACGGTTTGGTATTTATGTGTTATGAAAAACCTGCAGACTTTTGTCATCGTCACTTATTTAGAAGATTGCTCAATAATGTTTATCATATTCCTTGTGAAGAATTTGGATGTAAACCTGCACAAGTTTGGGGATATAAACCGGAACATCAACCAAGCAAAGAGTTATTTTAGATAAATATTAAAATGATGTTCAAAGACTAATATGTTTGGAAGAAAATTATATGAAAGTAGAATAAATGCTGCTTCTAAAAGAAGTAGAAAACTTTATGAAGATGCTACAGAATCTATTATATTTGATAAAATAAGAAGTATTCTTGTTGGAGCATTTTGCTATGGAGATGACGGTGAAAATGCAAGAATAACTGATGTATCTTTTGATGCAGAAGGAATTCCAACTATAAAGTTTACAGAAGATGAAACTGGAAGATTTTACTTTGAAAGACTTGATGGATATCTCGATGCAATTGAATTAGATAAAGATGACAGAGAATTCATTGAAGATTATCTTGAAAGCTTAGGATTAAATGAGTCTGCTAAGTATCCTGCTAATAGAAGACTTTCTCTTAACGAGGGAATTAATGATATGAAGATGGCTGTAAATGTTACAAAAGACACTGCAAAAACTATATTTAATTTTATTAATTATTCTAGAGAACTTATAAAGGAAGCTGGATTAGAACCAGTAAATCCAAAAGAAGAAAGAATTTTCTTGCAGAATGACACTTTGTATTATCAGATTTCATATATGCAAATAAATCCTGCAGCTGTAAGAACATTACAAACAAGATTCAATAAGTATAAAAATAATTCTAATTTCCCTACAGGAATGGCAGTTGATGCAGAACGTGGAGTATTCACTGCACCTTTAACAATTTCAGGTGAAATTAAAGTAAATGCATAAATATAACAGCAAATGCTAGAACACAAGGAATTAAATAATTTAATTTGTATATGATATGAAGGAGAACTTATGTTCTCCTTTTTAATTTTTATAAAAATTTCATATATAATATTAAAGTGTGGTATTACAAATAAATCATTATTATTTAATATGGAAGAAATCAAATACATAATTATTCCTGATGTTCACGGTAGAGACTTCTGGAGAGAAGCAGTAAAAACATATATCGATACAAATGCCATATTCATTTTCTTGGGAGACTATCTTGACCCATATCCTTATGAAGAAATTGATAATGAGTATCAAGGTCTTCTTGATATAATTGAATATAAGAAAATGTATCCTGAAAGATTTATTCTTCTTTTAGGAAATCACGATTTGCATTATCTTACTCAGTCTGGAAGAGGCTCTAGATGGGATCGGACAGCATCAGAAAGAAATAAAAAGACTTTCTTAGATAATATTAATCTATTTCAAATTGTTTATACAGATATAGTTAATGGTAAGAAATTTCTTTTTTCACATGCAGGTATTTTAAAAGATTGGATTTATGTAAATCATGATAGATTTAATATTGAAGTTCCTGATGAGAATACAGATTATAAGATAAATGATTGGACAGAACTTCCTGATTTTAACGAATTATTTAGATGTGAATCTACTAGAGATAAATTCTTTGATTCTATAGGAGATGTGTCATTTCATCGTGGAGGTTATTCTCAGTGGGGAAGTATTGTTTGGGCAGATGTGCATGAACATCTTGCTGCACATGAGAGAATTCCAGGAGTCATACAAATATTTGGGCATACTCAACAAGAAAAAGATCCAATTAATTACGACAACACAATATATTGTCTTGACTGTAGAGAACCGTTTGCATTAACCACTAGTGGAAATATAGTACACTTACATAATGGTGAAGAGATTCCTCCGATTGATTCTGAAGAAGAATATAAAAAGGAACTTGATAGATTAAACAGATTTAGCACATTCTTTTTCTGATAAATATATTATATGCAGGATATCTATAATAAAAGAGGCGGATGTCCAAATTGCCCGCCGATTAAGAGAACAAGCAAATTTATAATCTGCTTGTGAGATATCTGTATAAATATAAAAATGAAAAACTAAATTACATAATATGAAAAGAATATATGATTATCATACAGGAAAGTTGATTAAAGAATCAGCGAATACTCTTGATAAGAATCGTCTTTATGAAGGTGCGTCATTTAATGTCGATATTATAGAAAATGCTAAATCTGTTTATAGAACACAAAGTAATTATAACAGTAGAGTTCTTTATTTAAAGAAATTAGTTTTCTCACCTTCAGAGAAACCAATTGCTGTTTGGGAATATCCTGGAAATTTCTGTGCAAGAGAGATTGAAAATCTTTGTGATGCAGCAGGACTTGATTACTGCAGCGTATCAGCAAAGAGCCTTAGAGGAAGTATCAAAGATATTTACAATGATGAAAAATTTATTATTGTAGATGATTTTACTTATGGACAGCCTGGTGCAGTTGAAGACCTTATTTTTGACTTAGTAGATTTGTCAAAAACTACACAAGTGATTTGTATTGGAAAGATTTCAAATAATAGAAACAATGATATTTTTGTAGATGATTTATGTACAGAGTTTAATAATTTTGTATATTCTACAGCAGATGATACTGATGATAATGTAGCATATGAGTCTGTTTCAGATAAGTTTGCAAAATATCGTAAACTTTATGAGGCTGAAGATTCAGATGATGATTCTTCAGATGAAGCAGGTGATGGAGAAGGTACAGAAAATTCAGATGAAGAAGATAAGGATAAATCAAAAGACGGAGATGACAATTCTGAAGATGAAGATACTGAAGATGTTCCTATGACTGCAATTGTTCTTACTGTAAAGAAAGATGACGTTGATAAGTGCAAAGAAGAACTTGTAGATGCAGGAATTCCTGAAGATGCAATTACTGAAGTTGATACAGAAGAGGATGATGAAAATGGCAAACTTAAAGTAGATGCTGATTATGCGCTTGAATTGAAAGATTATCTTAAAGGCAAGGGAATCGACCTTGAAGAGAAGATTGGTGGAGAAATTATAGATGACTCTACTGAAGATTCGGATGATGGCGGTGATAAAGAAAAGAAGAAAGATGATGAAGAAGGTTCAGAAGAAGGTGGAGATTTTGATGCAGAATTCGGAGATCTTTTCGGTGAAGAATAATCAAAACATTAAATAAAATTTTAAGAGGAATGAGAAATCATTCCTCTTTTTCTTTATCAGAAATCATTAAAAATGACAGTACTCAGAAAGATAAAAATAAAATTAATAATAAGCTATGTCTGAATACAAAATTAATTACTCAGATTATAAAGCATCAGGTGTTTATTTTATTGAAGTAGACAACACTATCAGTGCTGCAACAAGACAGAGAGCTTTAAGACTTGCTGTTGGTTTCAACGGTAAGGGACCTTTCAATCGTCCTGTTTACCTTGGTAGTACTACTGACTGTGATGAATTCCTCGGACCTATTGATCGCAAGCTTGAGAGAAAGGGTTGCTTTACTAATCGTGCTATTCGTACTATGATAGCTAAGGCACCAGTATATGCTATTAATCTTCTTCCTATTGACACAGCTAGCAAAGCAGATTCAAATAAGGACCTTGCAGGATACTGCCCTTTGACATTCGCTCCTTCTGCTACTGCTCCTAAGTCAAGCAAGATGAGATTTTGTGACATGTTTGACAGGACCAAATTCTGGATTGCTGATGAGACTGCTATGATGAGAAATCTTCCAGCAGAAGATGCAAGCACTTTATTTGCTGTTGGTAACTGTGGAACAAGTGATATTTCTTTGATTGTTCGTAAGGCCGAAGGTTTAACTGGTTTCAATGTTACATTCCTTGATTGGTATGGAAAAGAAGAGGATATTCCTTATGCTTGGATTAATCCTTATGACTATGTATCTGACTATTTTGTGCAGGTAATTGCAGTTAAGGGTAATCTTACCAATTATTCTAACTATGCTGCAGACCCTGTTTGGTGTGAGTATTTTGATGCAAATGGTCTTAAGAAAGATAAACTTAATAAATTCCTTAGATTGGATGCAGTAACAGTTCTTGGAAACTGGACTGGATGTATTATTCCTGATTTCGTTGACAAACAGGGAAGATGCAGATCTATTAACTACTTGATTAACAATACTTCTAATAAGACTGGTCTTATGTTTGGCCTCAATGAAACTCTTCTTGATACTCTTGCATATGATGCAAGTGCTGGAGAATATTTCTTCGACCATAACGGAAACGGTGTTATTGAAACAGGAACTGAACTCGTGACTACTCCTGTTTTTGATATGGCAGGTATTAGTGGAAAGGCAAGTGAAGTTATTTCAGGAAACAATGGATTCAACTTCTTGTCATGTGCTGATATGAAAGCAACAGATAGCTCTGTCCGTGAACATATTTCTGCAAGAATTAATGGACCATCATTCTGGGTATCAAAAGCTACTATTGAAGCTGACAAAGGAAATGGAGCATTTATGCCACAAGTTGGTGATTATGTAAAATGTAAGGGAGGTTTCCTTAAGATTACAAAGAAGGCTTACAAGTTAATGGTTCCTGTAGATTCATCTGTTGGTGCAGCAACAGAGGAAGGTTATGAATTTACTACTCTTCGAGATGTTGCTACAGTTAATGTTATTTCTGGTGCATATCAGGTAAATGACGATATTCATATCGATAATGTTATTGAGACTGAAGAAGGAACTGGAGCATATCAGGATTATATGGTTTACTCTGCAAGTGAATCAGAAGGTGCTGGAGATTCTTGGAGAGTAGGTAATGTAGAGATTCGTAAATCATTGAACGAGATGTATTCTCACCTTAAGTTCATCTCTGTTCCTTCTCTTAAAATTAGCAATAGACATATGCCTGGTTTCAATGCAGAAGGAACTGCACAATCAATGGAAGAAGGTATTGAGAAGATTTACGGAATGCTTACAGATAGCGGTATTAGAAGAGGTCTTCTTAACAATGAAATGATTGATTTCAGATACATTGTTGATACTATGGCAGGTGGATTAAAGATGCATGCTGGTTCAAAAGCAATTCTTTCAGAACTTGCTGGTGCTAAGGAACATTGTACTGCTCTTATCAATCTTCCTTCAATGGCAGACTTCAGTAAGGTTACATATGACGAACAAAAGAGACTTGTATCTCCTCTTTATTATGATGTAGACAATCAACTTCGTCCTACTGATTTCAATGTTAAGTATATTGCTAGTGGCAATGCAAATCCTGACGTTGACTGGGTTGGTAATAGCACAGCATTTAGTCTTCCTACATTTGAACAGAGATCTGATTGTGCTGCATTCTTCGCACCATATCTTGTTTACAAAGAAGGAGTTAGAAAGATTCTTGTACCTCCTGCAGCAGATGTATCTAATGCATTGATGAACAAGTTTACTGGTGGCGATCCTTACAAGACAGTTGCTAACCTTAACGGTATTATCGTTAACTCTGCGATTGACAGTCTTGAAGTTGACTTTGATGAGACTGACAGAGGTTATCTTGAGCCATACGGAGTAAATCCTATCATCTCTTATAATGGAACAATTATGATCTTCGGTGACAGAACTGCATACCAAACTGTAAATTCTGACTTGAACTTCTTGCATGTTCGTGAACTTGTCAATACAATTAATATTCAAGCAAGAGAAATTCTTCATGACTATGTATTTGGTTACAATGTTGCAACAACTCGTACAGAGATTTACAATAAGCTTAATCCTATGCTTAAAGCAATGAAGACAAGTAATGCTCTTCTTAAGTATGAAATTCAGGTTGATGACGTTAACAATACTAAGGAAGTAATTGATGAAAAGTTCTGTATTGTAGATATTGGTATTTGGGTAACTCCTAACATGGAGAAGATTGTTACTCGTGTAACACTCAACAGATCAACTACAGCTTAATTTAAATGAAAAATAATAAGTAAAAGAATATGAATCAAATTAACGATATTACTTCACAAGGTTTGAGAGGCCTTCCTCACTTCAGATCATCTCGTGTTTCTATGAACATGTGGGAGCCTGTATATATGAACTTATACACAGTTGCTATTACACTTCCAGATGCTATTAGAGAAGAAGTAGATACAGATTTGTTCCTTGAGGGTATTACTAAGGTTAGCGGTCTTGATACAAATAAGGTTCCTGGAGCAGATGCTGCACAGACCTATAAGTTTGCTACTCGTAGATTTGCTAATGCTGGTCCTGCAGAAACTACAATTGATGTCTCATTTGACATTGAAATAAATGTTAAGGGCTCAGTTGATGGTTCACCTGAAATCTACCAGCTCAAGGCACTTCGTAAGTGGAATGATCTTATTTACGATCCTCTTACTGGGCGTATGGGTCTTAAAGCAGAATATGTTGCTCCACAAGTAGTAATTACTCTTCATGATAAAGCTCATCAGCCATTCTGGCAGTGGACTCTTTATCACGTTTGGCCAAAGACTAACCTTCCTGCACCTGAACTTAACTATACTGATAAATCAGCATTGTATAAGGTAACAGGTTATACACTTGCTTGTGACTATTGGGATGAAGTAATGCTTTAATCTTCAATAGAAACAATAAAAATTAAGGAGAACCATTAGGTTCTCCTTTTTGTTGTATTATATTGTATTATACTGTACGATTTACTGTTTCATTAGAACTAATTACTCCATCCATCCACCCAGATATTGTAGATGTACCAACAGGTTGTCCGTTTTTGTCTTTACTTTGTATTGTAACTCCATCAAATGAAAGATCTATATCCATATCAGCAACAGCTTTCTTAATAGCTTCTATAATTACATTTTGAGAAGTTCCACCTCCTCCGCCGGAACCACCAGTTCCAATTCCAATCTTCTTAAGTTCTTCAACAACTTGTGCAACATCACCAGATTTTACAGTAGACAATGCAGTAAACAAGTCTGAAAGTTTCTTTATACTGTCTCTTTCAACTTTGTTAGCAAGTTCTTCAACGGCTTTTGACAACTCTTTAATGCTTTGTATTCTCTTCTTGTTTCCGTTTGATAATACATCATCAAAATCCTTAAGACTTGTTGTATCTTTCTTAATAAGATCTGCAAACTTATTAAGATTTGATGTAGTCTTTTTATCTGCAACTGTAGCAACAAGTGTCTTAACATTCTTAGAAATAATGCTAGCACCTAATTCAATATTTGATGTAGCTGGGTCAAATGCTTCTTGAAGTTCAAGAATAGATTCTTTAAATGCAGTAGTACAATTAACTATATTATTAGTTGTTGCAAGTATATCTACTGTCTCTATTACTTCACCTTTCTCGTTGAGTATAGGAAGAACTCCATTAGGTTGTCCAGAATATTTAGACATTAATGAAACAAAATCATTAATAGGGTTTACAGTGTTATTGAGAACTCCTGCAACAATATTAGAATCACCAAATTGTGAAGGATCTATATTTGAAATAGATAATGCAAATGTAGTAACAGCTTCTGAAATCTTTGATGCCAATTCTACAAGATTTGTAGAATGTTCAACACCCTTAGAATCAATTACTTTAATTTCTCTATTTGAAACAGAGAACTTATCAAGTATTTCAACAAATTTAGAAACAGGATCTACAATACTTGCAAATACTCCCATTGCTTTTCCTGTCTTACCCTTGCCCCACGGCCAGAATCTTCCTGACATCATTTGATCCCAAATGTCTCCGCGTGAAGATAATTCTTTAGCGAAGTTAGTAACAGCATTAGCAATGGTAGATGAAACTGCTATAACATCAATGTTCTTTCTATATTTCTCTTTTCCGTTTTCATCAAACTCTATTATTGTAAGAGTCTTTCCATCGCCATTTCCAGTAAACTTAGAAATAGTATCAACAAATGTACATACAGGTTCTACTACAGTAGCGAAAATTCCCATTGCTTTCTGCGCATTAGACTTTCTAAACAATGTAGAGCCGTGTATCATATTGTCCCAAATCTCTGCATTTTCTCTGCTGAACAATGTTCCAGCAAATGTACTAATAGCTTTTGCTATAAGATTTGCAACATCAGGAAGATGTACATCAGGACCAGTAATAACTTTACCGTCATCTGTAATCTTTACTGTATGAAGTGTTGTTCCATCTGAAGAATCAAATGACATTAGTGCGTTTGTGAAATTAGATATAGGGTCAAGCATTACTCCTATTGCTTTCATAGCGAACATCGCACGAACCATATCTTTGAGAGAAATATCCTTGAACTCTTTAGTAATTAAAGATGTAAATTGTTTAATTGCAGAGATTATAATAGTTCCAGATGCAATAATATCTACAGGTTCTCCTACTACAATTTTATCATCTGCAAATTTAGCAGGACGTATCTTTCCATCAGGAGTAGCAATAAGTGCAATACTTCCAAGAGCAGAAGCCATGGTTGCAACCTGATTCATCAATATAGAAAGTGCAGCACCTTTTGCCATAACATTCAATGTTCCAATGAATCCACCAAATGAAATTCCCTTAACAAGGTCCACAAATCCTTGAATTGCTGACTTAATAGTTCCTATAGTTAAATTAATAGAATCTGTTGTTAGATTATTTTTATTCATCTTAACTTGCAAATCAACAATTCTATTAAGAAGTCCAACAGATGCAAATGCAAAACCTTCTACTATAGCTAATGCAGGAGTTCCAAGAAGAATAGGAACTGTAGCAGCAAACGCGGCAAGAGCAAGAACACCAAATTCTGCAACTACAAGACCCATAAGTCCAAGAGTCTTAAGTGATTGTATTCCCCAGTCATCACCAATATGTTTAAGAGCATATGAAGCAATTGCAACAACTCCACCAAGAACAAGCATAGAACCAGCAGCAAGAAGTCCAATTGCAGCAAGAGCAGGAAGCGACACTACAACTTGAGGGAATACAAGACTTGCAGCAATAGCTAATGCACCAAATTCTACAACAATAAGTCCCATCATTCCAAGAGCAGCAAGAATATCTAACCACTCTATGTTATTGTCTTTCTTAATCTTAAGTGTAGTTATCGTTGCAAGTAAAACTCCACCTGCAGCAGTCATCATCAATGCAATAGGAGTAAATGCTGCAGCACCTTTCTTGGTTTGAGATTTAAATTTATTTGCTAATATTGCAAGAGCCGCACCTTCAACAGCTATAGCAGTGAATAAACCAAATGCTTCCCAAATCTTATCTGAACCTACTAATTTAATTCCTTCACCAATAAGAATTATTTCAGTGGCAACAGCTCCGCACATTGCCATAAATTTAGAAATTTCAAGCAATCCTTTAGCTCCTGTAGAAACTTTTGCTCCAAGTTTTTGTGATAATTTAGCAACTTCATATGTTCCTATTATTACTCCTGTCATTAAAGTAAATCCTGCAATAGTGTCTACAATGTGATTTTTAAGCATATATCCAAGAAGGATAGTTCCAAATGCAATACCAAGACAAGCAACTTCAAACTTAGCAATTTGCATTAATACACCAGTCTTTTCTGTTACCTCCAATTTAGCAGCAAGAGCAGTTAATCTTATAGACAATAATCCATATCCGGCAGTAATTAATGCAACCCCACCTAGTCCAGCAAAAACATATTCCCATCCTTGAGATATGAATACTCCAAGTATCATTGTTGCAGCAGTAAATGCTAAGTTCCAAGCAATAAACTTAGTTAATGAATTGAGCACTCCAAACTTTTCTATTCCTCCAATAAGAGAACCTACAAATGCAACGGTAAGCGCTACAGCAGAATATGCAGTCATAACTGCAAGAACTCCTGCAAATCCTGTTACAAGAAGAGGCATACCTAATCCAATTACAGCACCAAGAACCATGGTTGCAGCAGTGATTGCTATCATTGATGCTATAAATCTTGTAATATTGTGTAATCCGATATCTGCAAGCTTCACATGTGCAGATACTCCTGCAATCACAAGAGCAAGAACAGACAATGCAGTAACAATTCCAAGGACAAGCCCAATTCCTTTAAGTATTTCTCCAACACCAAAAACTTTAATAGCAATTGCCATTGCAATAGATGATGCCACTATTATTCCCATTCCCTTTATTAAATTGTTAATTGCTGTAGTTCCATTTAAAGCAGCTTTAGAATCTTTAATTTTAGAGAATGTATCAAATACTTTTGCAAGAAGTTTAATTCCTGGCATAAGCATCAATAATGACAAATCAAATAATGGAATTAATGGAGCCATTAATGATACTTTCTTAACAGAACTGCTAAGAGTAGATATAGAATCAATAATCATCTTATATTTCTTCGCAGAAGTATCTGTCATCTTTGTGTTTTCAAGCTTATCTGCAAAGTTTACAATTGAAGATGATAATTTATTAAGAACATTTTCAAATCTATTTAATGTTATTCCGTGCAATTTAGTAACAGCTTGCACAGAAGCAGGAAGAGTTCCCAAGAAATTTGTAATGTCTTTTATACTAATGTTTTTATCAATAGCTGATTTTTCTGATTTTTCTAATTTAACTCCTTTCTCAGACTCTTGCTTTATAACATTATTAATAATAGTCGGCTGTATTGGTTTAACATTCGGCTTTGGAACATTAGAAACAGTGTTTAATCCAGTAGTCTTATTATTGATTACACTTTTTTGCACAGCATCAGCCTGAGCTTTTGGTTTATTAGAGCTCTGTATCTGTTGTGAAATAGTGTCAAGCTTTTTACATATATTGCTCAATAATGCTATTGTATTGTCAGCCATTAAATAAAATTACTATTTAAATATTTATCGGTTGCAAAATAATTTTCACTTTTCAAGAAATATTGATATAATTTATATAAGTTTATGAAGAATGGGAAACATCAGCAAAACAACGAGTAATAGTATATTATCAAATCCTATTAAAGAAAGAATAGAGAGTGTATGTAATACTATTCTATATTCAGATAATATAGAAGAAGTTTCAAAAGCATACGATATATTTTTTACACAATATAGACAAATGATAATCAATGCACAAGACCCTATAAATTTATCTTGTGTAGAAGATGTTATTTATAAAATATTGTATGATGAAATTGAAAATAAACTTGAGACCTGTTTACCTAAATATTCTACCTTTGCTAGATTTGTTGCAATGATACGTGACCAAGAGAGAATGAGAACATATGCACATTTTGCAAAAGTAAGATCTGTAAGACCATTAACTAAGTTAAAGAACTATATTTTAATTGTAGCACAAACAGAAGAAGATTTTGAAAAGAAGAATTCTTATATAAAAAATGTGCTTCACAATTGTTTTATAAAAGAAATTTAATTTGTATGCAAAAAACAATAAATGCTTTAAATACATATTGGGCTGGAAAGAAAGTAGCTATCAAAATGTCTGATGAATTAGAAGATTATGAAATTGGAAAGTTAGATCATTTTGAATGGTATGTAGATGAAGATTGTCTTAGAACACAGATGCCAAAGATGAAAGCATTTTTTACGGAAAAAGAAAATGTTGATGACAAGAATCTTGAAGTAATAATTGATGTAAATACTTTTGCAATTAAAGAATTTGATTATGAGCGCTAATACACTTAAGCCTTTTACAAAATGGGTTGGAGGTAAGACTCAATTGCTTGACAAGATAGTTCCAATGATACCAGAAGATACTGATGTATACATAGAACTGTTTCTTGGAGGTGGAGCATTACTGCTAAATCAGCTTGAACATAATGATAATATAAAAACATTTGTTGCTAACGATTTGAATGTCAATCTTATAGATACATATGAATGCATAAAATATAGTCATTCATTTATTTTATTGAAAGATGCTCTTGCTAAGTTGTCTGAACAATTCAATTCTACAGACAAAAAGAAAGAATATTATTACGACCGTAGAAAAGAATACAATTATCTTGTGTCTCATCCTGAGTATCTTAAGAAAATGGATGCAAACCCCGGTTATGTGACTACAAACTATCTTGTAAGAAAATCAGCATTGTTTATCTTCTTAAATAAAACAGGTTTCAATGGTTTATATAGAGTAAATAAACATGGGGAGTTTAATGTGTCATTTAATAATGCAAAACACTTCTATCCAGATTTTACTAATTTAGAAAATTTACATAAAATTTTCTTAGACAAACAGGTAAAGTTTCTTAAAGATAGTTATGAGAATGCACTTGACTACATTGATTACTTGCTTAAGACAAAAGAAGGAGAAAAATCTCTAAATATTTTTGTTTATATAGACCCTCCATATAAACCTGTGACACAGGATGAAAATGAAGTATCATATATATCTGTTGGCTTTGGAGATAATGAACAAGAAAAGCTTAAAGAATTTTGTGACAAATTAACTGAGAGAGGAGTTAAATTTTTACAAAGCAATTCAGACCCAGTTGATTGTAAATTCTTTGACAATTTGTATTGCAAGTATAAAATAAAAAGAGTGTACGCAAGACGTAATATAAACTCTGACGGAAAGAAACGCGGACCAATTACAGAGATATTGATTAAAAATTATTAGATATGAAAATTCCTACATTTAATTACAATGACCCCTCTTCTTGGAATAGGTATCAAACTAAGATGAAAGAAAAACTGTTCTCTACTGCAAGGGAGACAGATCCTATTAAAATTGATAATGATATAGAGAGTTGGTTGAATATTGCAAGAAACGGAACTCTGCAACAGTGTGTCAGCATGTACTCTGTTATACAAGTTTTCTATCCTAATAAGATTCATGATTCTTATTTCAAATCAAGAATTCAGTATTTTTACGAGAGGCTTAGCACAATTATAACTTCAAAGCAAACAGAACAAAATGCTTCTAAGTCAATTGCTTCTACTCCTGTAAAGTCTCCTGTTGCTCCTAAACCAAAGAACACTGCAAAGGTAGAAAAAAATAAGAATTTCGAGATTGATTTTCCTAAATTTGAAGGGGATGGATTTCCTAGTTCAGAGTCCAATATTTTTGACAAGCTTCTTAAAATAGATAAGACGCCGGAAATAGAGAAAGAGGTTCATAGAGACAAGTGTACTAATTAACAATATATTTTATATCTTAATTGCTTATTCATCTTAGAATTAAAAGGAGATATAGCCAAATGAAAAGAAATCCTGATAGAGATATAATTATGTTCCATAATGACATTGATTATGTCGAAGGAACTGATATTGATAAGAAAAAGGCTCTTTACTTAATACCGGTAAGAGGTCCTATTTGTGATTATAGCAATGAGTTAATCGGAAGTAATTATTGTAAGAATTGTCCGTTCTGTTATGGAATCAAGTTAAGATGGTGGAATAATACTACAGGAGCAATATGCAGCAATGGATATGTTAAATGTTCTAAAGATAACAATACAATTCTAAATAAAGTAAAGTGTTTTCTTTGGAGGATTCTTGGAAAGAAAGTTATTGTAAAAGATTTAGAAAATGAGTAATTCTAATAAATGGCAAGCATCTGTTTCTGGTACAGAAAGTCTCAACAAGCCTTCTGCTCATGTAAAGAGTATTAAGATGATTGCAGCACAAAGACAGCATGTTAAAAAGTTGCAAGAAAAGCTTAAAGAAGATGAGAAAAATTTCTTTGCCACACTTACAAGCATTGACGGATGGGAGTATTTTATGACAAGACATACTTCAACTTATCAGAGACCTAAAGAGGTTATTCCTTATTTAAAGAATTTCTTTAAAGATATTGATATTGTCTTTGATAAAGAAGAGGGTATTCCTACTACTGCAGCATTTACAATTACTTATACACGCGGTTATTCAGGTTATAAGAGTTATAACTATAAGTCATATAACTATTTAAAGTTTAGAACTCAACCGATTCCTATTAATGAAATAGAAGAATTTATAGAAAATAAAGAATAATATAATTATGTTAACAGTTTACATTGTAATTTCAATTCTCTGGGGAATACTTATATTTCTCAATACATTTAAAGAATACAAGTGGTATTCATCGCTGATATTCAGCATTGTTGGAATACTATTTTGGCCAGTTTTTATTCTAGCGGCAATCATAGTAGAAATTATAAGGCTTTGCAAAAATGAAGAGCCCGATGTTGATTCTTCAACAAGTGATGAAATGAAAAGGGAATCAGTATTAGAATATATTAGAGAAAATATTACAAAAAATGAATAATAAGAATATAACACTGCATGTAATAGTATATGCATTTATTATTGCATTAATTTATAGTTTTGCAACTTCAGGATTTTTTAGTGATGCATGTGCATTTAATTGGACAAAGTTTATAATAACTGGTTTAATTTCATGGGTAGCAATTATTATTTTATCATATATATTGTATATAATAATTTATTCTAAAGTGACAGAACAACCAGTTCCTCAGGTAGTTTATCAAGACCCTACTATCAAATATTACTATCATCCTTATAGTAATGGATTTTGTAGAGTAGAGAAAATTACTTTTTACCCAGATGGAAACATTTCTAGCGAGTTTAATTTCTTTAATAAAGAAGGAGAATATATTTCAGAGAAATGGTATCCGGCTGTATCTGATTTTTGTGCAGAGGGTGTTGCTCTTGTCACTGACGGCGAAATGTACAATTTCATCAATACTGAAGGTAAGCTAATGAGTGTTAGTTGGTTTTATGAAATTGAGCCCTTTGTTGATGGAATAGCAAAGGTAAAATGGAAAGATAACACAGTAAACTTTATCAGAGCGGATGGTAAGTTCTTATGGAAAGAGTGGAAGCCTGAAGTAGTTTTACCAAATAATGAAGAAGATAATAACGAAGGTAATAATGAAGAGAACTAACCAGTATAATATTAAATACATTGGTAGTACTTTATGATAGATTATAATAAATTTTATTTAGTTTCCTTTAGTGTTGCACGGGCTCTTAAGAGTTGGTTGCAATACTCAGAGGAAACTTTACATCATTATATAGATGATGGAAAAGAGCAACGTCTAGTATCATTTGGAAGTCCAAAGAAAAGTCTTAGGATTAAAGATTATGAAACATATAATGCTCCTACTCAAGGGTATTTAATGAGAGAGTTAAGAGACAAATACAAAATATTAGTTGTTACTGAACCTATAAAAACTATAGTAGGCAATAATAAAACTAGTGTTATTAGATATGTTTATAGTATTTTTGACCTTGATGAAAGTAAGGGCAGAGATTGGAAAATATTTGATATGACCGAAGATAGAGACAATTATTTTCTTACACAAGAAGATGCTATGGATGCAGGACTACTAAGAGCATTAGATATTTTAAAAACTCGAGGAGTAGTTTGGGATTAAAATATTTTTCATATATTTAAATATGACTATCCAAATGAAATATACGGTAGGAGATTATGTATTTCTATCATATAATAAATTAAAAGGTATAAGTGACTATGAATTTGAACATGCATATGTAGATTCAATGACATTGCACCAAGACTTTCCTTTGTATGGAATAATAACTGGGGCATCGGTATCTGCAGCAGAAGGTCTTACTACTAGAGGAGTAGTCGCAAAAACAGTTGAGACATTTTATAAAATAAAAATACTTTCTCCTTCTTATATGTGTACTTCAGTTTATACATCGGATAGATATTTTCCTGAAGTGGATAACTTTTATGAAGAAGATGTATTTTCTTCATTTGAAGAAATGGAAGAATGCTTAATAACTAATGGATGTTATTTTCTTCAAAAAGGACTTGATAAAGAAGATATAAAGCAAATAATTAAAGATAATGAAATCTGATAATGAAATTAAAGAAAGAAACAAGAGACTCGGTATTGTTTCTGTAGAAGATGTTGAAGACTTATATAGTAAGCTTTTAACATGGGATAAAGTAGACTTTATTAAAAATCATATATATGATGCTGATATTAATCTTGAAGATGCTTTGAGAGAACAGTTCTCAGAATCTATATATGAGTTTATACAAAATCATGATGAAGATGAAATTCTCAATGAGATAGGAGAAGACGGGTGTTTTGATTATTTAAGAGATTATTGGGTATTTACAGATTTTATTGATGCATTACTAGATCGCGGAAGGTCTTGGCATACAGGATACCGCACAGAAGATTTTGTAAATGCTCTTGATTTTAAGGACATTGAAAAAGAATCACAGATTAAAATTCTTAAACAACTAGATAGAACTGTAATTGAAAATTATTTAAAAGAAACAGAAAAATCTGAATAATTATGGGTAAGACTATTCGTGCAAATGGAAAGGAACGTGGTCCAATTGGTACAAAAAATAATAGAGTAACTAGACCCGATAGACATAGAAAACATAAACCTTATGGATTTACATCAGGAACAGGTGATTGGAAAGATTGCCCTTGGAAAAATGGAACAGATGCAGATGAATATGGAAAATATGCTGGCATACAGAATAAGCACAAGGCAAGGACAAATTGGAAGAAAGAAATAGAGCAAGCAATAGATGGAAATGAATAATGATTTTAAAAAGTTTGCATCAAGCAAACATGGAATAAGTTCGACTACTATTGAAGGATACACGAATGTAATGAGTAATTACATTAGTCCTGTTATTCCAGAAGAACGAAAGATGAATGTAACTACTATGGATGTATTTAGTAGATTACTCATGGACAGAATTATTTTTCTTGGAGTGCCTATTAATGATGATGTTGCTAACATAATTCAAGCACAGCTTTTGTATTTGGATTCTATTGATAACACTGATATATCAATGTATGTAAATACTCCAGGTGGACAAGTATCTTCTGGATTATGTATATATGATACTATGCAGTATATAAAATCTGATGTATCAACTATTTGCACGGGAATTGCAGCAAGTATGGGCTCAATTATACTTTGCGGCGGCCAAGAAAGAAAACGGTATGCTCTTCCACATTCTAAAGTGCTAATTCACCAGCCTCTTGGAGGAGCAAACGGACAAGCATCTGATATTCTGATAGCTGCCAAAGAAATTGAAAAGACAAGGGAAATTCTTATTGACATTATAGCAAAGCATTCAAAGCAAGATAAAGATAAAGTATTTGCAGATGCTGACAGAGATTATTGGATGACTGCAGATGAAGCGCTTGAATATGGAATGATTGATAAAATTTTAATAAAATAATATGACAAATACCGAACAGACAATTGATAAAACAACTGAGTTAATCAATAAACAACCTGAAAATCACAGTTCATATGACAAAGATAGGTTGAAAGTACAAGCATATCTTGATTTAGCTAAGTCTTTTAATTTAACGACTGAAGTTATTACAACTGCTTTGTATAATATTGTAAGTACTCCAGAGTTATATAAAAATGATGTCGCTAGATCATTGTATGAAGCTCTTAAAGAATGGGATTGTATTTAAAATTAGAATACATTTGTTAAATCTATTAAAATAGAATGGGAGGAATGATATGGAAGTCCTCGAGAATCTTAACTTGCCCATTGAAGGGGGGTAATTATCCTTAGTGTGTGGATGTATTTCTTCAAAAATAGAAATTCCAATAATGCAATGGTTATGAATGTTGAAGATAGAGAATACTTTATAGTAAATGATAGGAGGAATAATCATGACACAAGAAGAATGTAACCGAAAATTTAGAAAACTAAAATTCTTTTTATATATTTGTATTGTAATTGTAAACCAAAATAATTTATGGACCTGCTGATTAATGAAATAAAACTGCCAGAAGGTTACATCTTCAAAGATGAGAACGGCAATATAATCAACGCAACAAAGATTGTATTAGAGAAGAAGGAAAAGGAGTATCCGAAAACTTATGAGGAGTGTTGTAAGGTGTTAGATTGGAATCATC
>OBLI01000948.1_pt1 | contig 30092 bp, 22 predicted proteins | sample 1519701 | NCBI WGS metagenome assembly OBLI01 (sample SAMEA3663005, study PRJEB22513) | pig gut metagenome | biome: pig gut; feature: pig-associated habitat; material: faeces | place: France | collected 2012 | reverse complement strand
GCATTCCTCCGCTGCTGACCAATGACGAACATCACCCCATTTGATGAGATAAGGTAGGGAATCCAACCATCATCTGTACAGAATCGTAGCGGAACGGGGAGCTACTGTGACACTACTTCCTGATACTTTTCCCAGTCCATTCAGGTCAATACGTCCATCATGAGCCACCTGCTCATAATGGCCTTCGGGGATAGACACACTCACCTCCGAATCCTTGGCATTGAGCACCACAATGATGTCTCGCCACGTATCTCCTCCGGCATGATCAGCCAAACGAAAGGCCACCACGTTGGAGGGAGCCTCAAGGAACGAGAGGTGACGACGCACGAGGTCCGCATCATTCAGCCGGAAAGCCGGATGCTCATTGCGCAAGCGGATGAGTCGGCGATAATAGTCGAACACCTCCGGATGCGTATCCTTCCGGCTCCAGTCAATGGCATTAATGGAGTCGGGCGACTTATAGCTGTTGTGTACCCCCTTTTTGTCGCGCAACATCTCCTCGCCAGCTTGCATGAAAGGAATGCCCTGACTGGTGAACACGGCGGTCTGTGCCAGCAGGTCGAGACGGATAAGGTCAGCCTCACCCTCTCCTGCCCGCTCCGTAGCGCTGCGTACTGTAGCCTCGGCAAGTCCGGGCACAGAAGCCCGCAAGCGATCCGTCAGGCACATATCATCGTGACAAGAAACGTAGGAGATCATCTGATGGGGTTGCTTTGCCCAAGCCTGTTTGGAATAATTCACCTGCTTCATATCAATTTGCGGATGTGCGATGGCCCCTGCGATACCAAACTTCACGCTCTCCTCATGTCCCTTCACACCTCCAAGGAATGCGGTCTGATGGTCATCGGAGAAAGGCCCACGCAGCCCGTCACGGATCTCGTCGCTGAAGGCTGCCACACCCTCTACATTTCCCATGTCGGCCTTCATCGCAGCCGTTCCTTCAGGAAGTTGCGGAGCCGATGCCGCCCATCCCTCACCATAAATCAACACATCGGGATTGATGGCTCGTGCGGCATCACGGATCTGACGCATAGTCTCCTGATCATGTATGCCCATAAGATCGAAACGGAAACCATCCACGTGATACTCACGCATCCAATACGTCACGCTCTCGATCATATACTTCCGCATCACCGCACGCTCCGAAGCCGTCTCATTGCCACAACCAGAGGCATCTCCCCATGAACCATCCTGTCGCTGCCGGAAGAAATACCCGGGCACCGTGCGCTGAAAATTGGAGTTATCAATGTCCATTGTATGGTTATACACTACGTCGAGCACCAGTTTGATACCAGCCTCATGCAATGCCTGCACCATCTGCTTGAACTCGCGGATGCGTGCTTTGGGGTCAGCCGCATTAGAGGAGTAGCTTCCCTCGGGCACATTGTAGTTCAGCGGGTCGTAGCCCCAGTTGTATTGCGGAATCTCCGGATGCTCCTCATCCACGGTGAAATAGTCATAAGAGGGCAGGATATGCACATGTGTCACGCCCAGGTCTCGCAAATGATCAATGCCCGTAGGTTGTCCGCCTGGAGTGGTGGTACCATGCTCCGTCAGCGCCAAAAATTTTCCCTTGTTCTTCATGCCGCTGGCTTCAGCCATGGAGAAGTCACGATGGTGCATCTCATAAATCACGATGTCATTTCGTTGTGGTGCCTTGTCGCTATTCCACCCTTCAGGATCCGTGGCGCGAAGGTCGAGGATAGCCCCTCGCTTACCGCCCACACCCACGGAGCGAGCGTTGATTCCCGGATTCTCTCCCAGCCATTTTCCCGCATGACGCACATTGAAGGTATAGAACTTTCCGTCTTGGTCACCTCGTACCGTAGCGTGCCAAGTGCCGTCGTCCGCACGTTTCATAGCGACAGTCTTCACGGCTTTTCCACCCTTGGCTGTCGCATAGAGATTTAACTCCACGCGTTGGGCCGTGGGAGCCCACAATTGAAAGGTTGTTTCCTGCGTGTTGTAAGTCATTTCCCGCAGACTTCCCGCAGGCACAGGATAGTCATCAAAGGTTGCATACGAATCGTTTTGTGCAAGTCCAATCATACTTTGAAAGGCGAATAAGCCAAACATAATTATATTCCGTGTTTTCAATAGTACCTCCGTTTTTTGTTCTTCTTGCGAAGATAGTACAAATCAAACACAAGTACAAAAATACGATCCCGTTTTGCCCATTGCCGACCAATGACGAATATACCAGGGCTCACGCTCTATGGGGACGATCAGAACTGGCTCTCGTTGGGATGTGTCGGAAGCCGATGAAGCCTGCTTCGGCTATGCCAGAATGCGCAATATCACAGAGTAGGATCAGATGAAGAGGTTCACACAGGCCTGCTCGGCACGTTCCATGTAGGAAGCTACTCCTCCCACGGTGACATTATCCAGCAACTCCTCACGACTGACACCCATCACATCCATCGACATCTGGCAGGCGATGAACTCCACACCATTGTCAATGGCTTGCTGACGGAGCGATTCCAACGAGTCAACGCCTTTCCGCTTCATCAGGTAGCGCATCAGGCGCGAACCGATACCCATCATGTGCATCTTCGAGAGGGCAAGCCGGGTGGAGTCAGACGGTAGCATCCAAGAGAACATCCGTCCGAAGATGTCTTTCTTGACCGCTGGCTTGTGCGTCTTCTTGATGGCATTGAGGCCCCAGAAGGTGAAGAAGATGCTCACCTTCTTGCCGGTTGCCGCCGCTCCGTTAGCTAACACAAAGGTGGCTAATGTCTTGTCCAAATCATCGCTGAAGAGGATGAATGTCTTTCCCAGCTCACCACGTTGTGGCTGCACGGCCTCAGCCGCACAGGGTGTGGCCTTTTCAATCTCAACGATATGTACGCCACCCTCCGCACGTTTGGAAACAAATTTGTGACCAGTGCTCCTGCACCAAGCCTCGGCATCCCGAGGGAAACCAGCGTCGGTAGCACGCACCTGCAACAGCTGTCCCGCTTGCAACGACTCCATCGCTTGCTTCATCTTGAGGATAGGCCCAGGGCATTGTATGCCACACGCATCCACCTTGATTCTCGTCTTTTCGCACACACTGGAGGGGGAGCAACAGGAGGCTGTTTCACAACATGGAGTGTCAAACCCCGTGGGTGTCTCTATTTTCGCAATAGCAGTCTTGTAGGTCTTCAATCCGCCAATCAGGTTACGCACCTCCTTGTAGCCATTCCCCTTGAGGATGTTAGAAGCTAAATAGCCACGCAACCCCACACCGCAGAACAGCCATACAGGGCGATCGGTAGGAATCTCGACCATACGGCTCCGCAAGTCATCAAGCGGGATATTCACCGCTCCGGGAATAGAACCAAGGCTATACTCGTCCGATGTACGGACATCTACCAACGTGACCTTGGAAGTATCCACCTGCTGCATCTCCCGCCAATAGAGCGGATCCATCTTGCCACTCAGGATGTTGCCAGCCACATAACCGGCGATAGCTACCGGATCCTTGGCCGAAGAGAAGGGAGGCGCATAGGCATGTTCCAGTCGGGTGAGTTGCTCCACCGTAGCCCCTTGCTTGATGGCCAACGCAAACTGGTCGATACGGGTATCTACCCCGTCATAGCCAACAATCTGCGCCCCATAGAGGCGGCCATCGGAGGGAGAGAAGGTGATCTTGATGTCCATTTGAGAGGCACCGGGATAATAGCCCGCATGTGAACCATTGTGTATGGTGGCTGATAAGTAGGGGATCTCCATTTGCTTCAGTCGCTTGGCGGGCAATCCCGTAGCGGCCACGGTCAGGTCGAACACCTTAGCGATGGAAGTGCCGATAGCGCCTTCATATTTCGTCACATCACCCAATACCATATTGTCTGCCACGATGCGTGCTTGGCGGTTGGCTGGACCTGCCAAAAAGTTGAGCCAAGGTTTACCCGTAATGGGATGGGGGAACTCGATCGCATCACCCACAGCATAGATATGCGCATCGGATGTGCGCAGATACTCATTCACCCAGATGCCTCGCATCTCACCCAATCTCAAACCTGCCGCTTGTGCCAAACGGGTTTCCGCTCGGACACCGATGCTCAGCAACACCAGGTCAGCTTTCAAAGCAATGCCCGATTTGAAGTGCACGGTCAGTTCTTCACCCTCCCGAGAGAAACGCTCAACAGCTTGCTCCAAATAGAGTTTCACATTTTGCTGCAACAAATGCGTATGCACAATAGCGGCCATCGAATAGTCGATAGGTCCCATCACCTGTGGAGCCATCTCCACCACGGCCACTTCAGCCCCGGCATGTTTCAGGTTCTCCGCCATCTCTAAGCCAATGAAGCCACCACCTACGATTACGGCACGCTTCACGCTGTGCGTCTCCATGTAGCTCTTGATGCGATCCGTATCGCTTACGTTGCGCAAGGTGAAGATTCCCTCACCGTCAATACCTGCCAAAGGAGGCACAACAGGTGAAGCTCCCGGCGAGAGCAGCAATTTGTCATACGTCTCGTTATATTCACGGCCATCAGCGGTGCGGACAGTCACCCGTTGCTGCGCAGTGTCAATAGCCGTCACCTCATGCTCGACCCGTACATCAATCTGGAAACGTCTGCCAAAGGCTTGAGGTGTCTGCACGAAGAGGCGATCACGCTCCTCGATCACGCCACCAATATAATAAGGCAATCCGCAATTTGCATACGAGATGTACTTACCTTTCTCGAAAAGGATGATCTCCGCATCCTCTGTCAATCGTCTGATACGTGCCGCTGCGGTAGCTCCTCCTGCCACGCCGCCTACAATAAGGTATTTTTGTCTTTTTGCTGCCATAATCGCTGGGAATTATTCGTTTATATTATGTGCGAAGATACAACTAAAATCCGATAATAACGCTTCTTTCAAAGGACTTTATTCCATTTTACGCACTTTTTGCGCCCACGCTTAGAAGTTCTTAGTATTAGGGCTTAGCATGACTTCCTTTAGACGGAAAAAGAGATCCGTATTTTTCATGATGCCTTGAAAGCGCTCTGCTCCAAATCCATCAGAGAAAATCGGAACCATGGTTCCCGTATGGATCATGCCAGTTTTTACCCATTCAGCTTCAACTACTTGATTCTGTATATTTCCACCCACCAAAACCATTCCAGAAGCTTCCGGTCCTCCCACGGCTATAACCAGTGTATTCTTTTCTTTTTTCGCAAACTCCAAAGCTACACCGATGGCCTTGTCGAAATAAATGGTTTCTGCTCCAATTTGTTTCGTGTTTTTTGCATGTGATGCACGATCAATATGCACATCGTCGATCAAAAGCAAAAAACCACGGTCGTTCCTGCTCAATAAATTGATTGCGGTTTGCACATAAAAGGGCAAAGAAACTCCACTTCCTTGCGAGGTGTTACATTCCGCTGAAGCACCAATAAAGCCAGCCAGTTTGTTTCCGTTAACATGTTGTAGTTCTTCTTTTGAGCGGGTAATCTGATAACCCTTTCTGCTTAATTCAGGAATGAAATCCTTTCCATCTTTTCGGTTGGTAAAATATTGTATGCCACCCCCGATAAATACATCTACCTCTTCGTCAACATAGGCCTTGGCTATGTCTTCCAGTTGCATTCTGTTTTCCACATGAGCGATAAAGGGAGCTAAGCTACCCTCCATGAGTGAGTTAGCGGAAACAATTCCCGTTGCGATACGATTCTCTTTGGCATAATCCATCAAAGTCTTAAGCGGTTTGCCCTCCGCATCTATACCCACTGCACCTTTGCGAGTACAAACACCTGTAGCTATTGCTGTCCCGTGAGAGGGAGCATCACCATTAAAATCTGTCAAGGGATTGGTTTGAACGATTCCGACCGTTGACATTCGCTCAATATGGAGTGAATCATCACTCATGATCATACCGGTTTGCCATTGCGCTAAACTCATTCCGTCGCCAATAAAGAGAATGATATTGACACTCTCCCTATCATGGGTATAAGGTGTAGCCTCTACACGTTGACAGCATAATAAAGCTGCAAAACAGATGAATTTCATAATCTGTGATAGTTCAAAGATGTATTTCCTACGAAATTTTCCCGTCTCATTGCTGTACTGCCATGCGGTTGAATTGTTCAATTTTTCCATTGCTTACTGATTTAAATTTGCTTGCTATTGATTTCGAACGCAAAGTTAAAAGGTCGGCATTACTGTGAGATTGAACAAACAAAGACAGAAATGTCACTTTTGCGGACTATTCTTTTTCTCTCTGTATTTCAATGGGGTGATACCAGTCTGTTTGCGGAAGAAACGGATAAAATAGGAAGAGGAATCGAAATGCAAACGTTCTGCGATCTCAGTTACGGTCAGGGTGGTATAAACCAATAATCGTTCAGCCTCTTCAAACAGTTTTTTATGTATATAGAGTTTAGCAGTCGTACCTAATGATTGCCGGATGACCTTATTCAGATAATTGGGAGTGATGCAAAGTTTATCGGCGTAATATTCCACATCGTGCCGTTCTATGTACTCGGCTTCCACCGCACGGATGAAGTCATCGACATAGCGGTTAACAGGAATTTCATTCATTGACTGTCCGTTATCATCCGTACTTACGGCACGATTAAGCAGTATGAGTGCTTCGTATAGCATTGCCCGCAAGATATGCTGATCCTTACTCTTGTTGTTGTCGATTTCCGCTTTCATGAGCGAAAACAGATGATACAACCGTTCTTGCAATGCCGCATCAGGTTGTAAAAAGGGTGAAGGACGATCGGGCTGCAAATAGGCTAAACGATCAAAAAAATGTGAATCATTGAAAAATGAAAGCAGAAAGGGCTGTTCGAAAATAAGTACCAATCCTTTGATTTCCAGATTCGATTGCCAACTCCAAACCTCTCCGGGACACGAGCAAATGACATCGCCAACTTGAACAATCCGCCTATGCCCGTTGACAGCAACCTCCTCGTGTCCATTAGTAATCAAAATGATACAGTAAAAAGTTTCACGATGTATAGGGGTATGACGGATACCCGCCTTGATACAGTCAAGGTCGAAAACGTCAATTAAGAGTTCCTCTCCGTACTTACGTTTATGAAACTTATATAATGGTATCATAGGTTAAGTCGTTGTCGTGGTAGTTGGCCAAAAGGTAGGCGAAGATCTGTTCACGAACCACCTCATTCGGGATGATTAACTTAGTATCTCCCATATAGCTACCTCCGTAGGTGATCATGCCAAAATAGTAAAGCAGGCTGACGAAATTATTCGGATCCACGATCGCCTCCGCCGGGAAGTGCGACTTGATCTCACCCGTAATGAATCCCTGCTGCACCAAGCGCTGGATGATGGAGGCATCGTGGGCAAACTCCTTATCCTTGCGAATGAACATACGGATCTTCTCATAGTCGAAACGGATGTTCGCATCCAACATATCTTTCGGAAGTCGATATAAGCCGGACCTATATTGGTCAATGAAGTAGAGAACCATGTTCGAGTTGTACATCATGGTCTGCCCGTAGCACTCCTCCGCAAAGCAATAGTTGTCGTAGTAGGGCTTCATGGTGGCCAACAGCTCCTCCACTGTGTGGTTATAGGGCTCTACCGAGGCATAGTAGGTCAGCATCTCCCGCACCTCCTCCTCCGTGAAGCCGGTCATCTCATTGAATTGCGGCTGCAGCGAGTAGTTGGAGCCAATGTTGAAACCACTGGTCAAGTCGTCCATCGTCACCGGGCTGACTCCCGTGATGAACAAACGCTCGATGGACTTGTTCGTACAGTCTTTGATTACATCGTAGAACTTGCGGATATAGCCCTCACCATGTGTTTCCTCCCGATATTTGCCAAACGCATCTGGATGAGACAGAATCTTGTTCGTGAAATGGTCATACTCATCAATGAAAAGGTAGATCTTCAAATCTAAGGACTTACAAAGCTCGCAGATAAACTCCAGCTGGCTCACCGCACTATCCAATTGCTCTAACCGCTCAATCGTGTCCTCAGGAAAGAACGAGGCATATTTCTTGCAGAAGAAATAGAAAGTCATGCCGCATGAGCGATCCATCTCCTCCTTGTAATTGTCGAGGTCCGCATGAATAGCGGCGAAGTTCAGGGTGAGAACCAGATATTGGTTGCGCTCAGGGGTCGGGTGACTGCCGATATAGAGGTCACCAAACAGCTCGTCGAAGCGATCCTTCATGTTGACATCGTAATAGTGCGCCAACATGGAGAGCGTGAGCGACTTGCCAAAGCGACGGGGACGGATGAAAAAGAAATACTTGTTCGCATCCTCGATCTTCTCTATGAAACGTGTCTTGTCAACGTAGTAACAATTGTCCCTGCGCACATGCTCGAAGTTCATCATGCCGTAGGGTATGCGCTTCGGCTTCCCGGTTACCTTCTGCTCACTCATCGTACCTCCGTTTTTTGTTCTCCTCGCGAAGATAATGCAAACCGAACACAAAATCAACAAGCAGACCTACCTGTTTTGCAGAAGTGACACCAAAAGGAACGAGTGCGCAAATAATCCTTGCTCATCTAAACGGAAACGTATATATTTGCACATCTATATCTCCATAATCTATTCAAATACAGAATATCATGATAACTCGAAGAAATTTTCTCAGACAAAGTGCCCTGCTGGGGGCCGGACTGACATTCAGTCCTTTCTTGATTCGTGCAAACCATGAAATCTCAGCCAACGACAAGATTGGCATTGGCCTGATCGGCTGTAACGGCATGGGGTTTGAAGACCTGAAAGCCTTCCTTCGTAATCCCGAGGTGGAGTGTGTGGCCTTGGCTGATTGCGATGAAAATGTGTTGAATCAGCGAGCAGCCGATACGGCTAAAATCACCGGTAAGAAGGTGAAACACCTCTATAAAGACTGGCGTAAACTTATTGACAACAAGGATATTGATGTCGTGATCGTGGGCACTCCCGACCACTGGCACTGCTTGCAAATGGTGGCCGCTTGTGAGGCTGGAAAGGATGTCTATTGCGAGAAACCGTTAGGCAACAGCATCGAAGAGTGCAGCATCATGGTGCGTGCCGCTCAGCGGTATAACCGCGTGGTGCAGGTCGGCCAATGGCAACGCAGCGATCCCCACTGGCAAGATGCCATGCAATTTGTCCACAGTGGGAAACTGGGCAAGATCCGTACGGTGCGTGTCTTCTCTTACCAAGGTTGGTGTCCCTCCATTCCGGTGAAGCCGGATGAGCCGGTTCCGGCAGGGGTGGATTATGACATGTGGCTCGGCCCGGCTCCGAAGCGTCCTTTCAACCGGAATCGTTTCCACTTCACCTTCCGTTGGTTCTGGGACTATGCGGGCGGACTGATGACCGACTGGGGTGTGCACCTGCTGGACTATGCCCTGTTTGGTATGAATGTCACGGCACCTGATTCGATCATGGCGTCTGGTGGTAAGTTTGGCTATCCGGATGATGCCTGCGAGACACCCGACCTGCTGCAAACGATCTATACCTTCAAGGATTTCACCGTGATGTGGGATCACGCTATCGGTATCGACGATGGTGCCTACGGACGGAACCATGGCCTCGGTTTCGTGGGCGAGAACGGTACGTTGGTTATCGATCGCAACGGTTGGGAGGTCATTCCGGAGAAGGTGAACGGACAGGCACGTATGGAGGCTGTGCCTCTGCAAAAGCAATATGGCGAAGGTGGGCTCAACCTGCATGCGAAGAACCATTTGGCGTGCATCAAAACCCGGAATCGGAATTGCAACGCCAGCGTAGAGATTGGCGCACACATCGCCAAGTTCTCCCAGTTAGGTAACATAGCCTATCGAACCGGCAAGAAGCTGTCGTGGGATGGCACCAGCTTCCACGATGCGGAGGCAGACCGCTACCTGTGCAAGATCTACCGTGCTCCCTGGGAGTTGCCGAAGATTTGATTTTATGGAATGGTGTATCCTAATTTGAAAAGAAAGTGATATATTTGCTTTTGAATTCAACTCAGATTAACATGAAAGAAATACAGAAAAAGAATCAAACCTACCAGGTAATAGATGATGAAGAGCTGGGTCGGGTCAGTGGTGGTGGGGCATTAATTGGAGCTGATCCTTGTGAGCAAAACAGGACCGAAGAGAGTTGTCTCTCTGTTGGTTGTCGTTGGCAATCCTCGGACAATAGTTGTCGCCGTAGGGGACTACAGGTGCTTTAATTGCCATATAGCAAGATGGTTTTATCGCTTCGTTAGGGCGGTAGAGGTTAGGTTGCAAGCTTGTCCTGACGTCCATAGATTGGAGAATTGTAGTTCCTTCGAGCATAGCTATAAAACAAGTAAAAATGAACAGAATAGAACTTATGCGACATGCGATCGCTGAGGCTCGTGAGGGCATTCATGCGGGTCATGGCGGGCCTTTTGGCTCTGTGATTGTGAAAGACGGTAAGATTGTAGGACGCGGACACAACTGCGTGCTGTCGCTCAATGATCCGACCTGTCATGGTGAGGTTGCTGCCATACGCGATGCCGGCAAGAAGCTCGGAACCTTCGACCTATCGGGCTGCGAGCTATACACCACTGGCGAACCATGCCACATGTGCCTATGTGCCTGCATGTGGGCCAATATCAGCAAGATCTACTATGGCTGCACCATCGAAGACAACAGCATCATAGGATTCCGCGACGGCAAGTTTGATGAGATCTTAGGCGGTCGCGACAAGCTCGGCGACTATATGCAAGAAATCGACCGCGAAGAATGCCTACAACTCTTTGAGGAATACAGTAATATGCAGCATGAGAAATATTGATGGAATAAAGAGGTAATTTGCATACCTCCCTGAAAATGTGTATCTTTATGGGGTAATTAGCAAAGGGAGAAAAGGTTATGAAGAGTATGCTGAAAAGTGAGTTGGCGGGTTGTTCCGATACGGGGGCGAAGATAAAACGATCCCCTCACGCCCACTTCACTTAGGAAGGGATGCGAGGGGATAGGTAGGGAGTTGTGGAGATAAGGGGTAAAGCGGGGATCACTTATCCTCCAATCGGGGCAAGCCCTGCACGATGCGTTGCGTTTCGAGACTCACTTGGATCACGGAGAGCAGCAGGTCGAGGATGTAGCGGGGCTGGCGATGCTCACGGGCCCAGTCGTTCGCATCGTTGCGGATCAGCGACTTCTTGTCGGTCGTGACGGCATAACGCTCCACGATCCATTCGATCGCACTCTTGCCATTCACCACATACTGATAAGCCTCCGCCGGGATGCCCGTCACCGTCAGATGGCCGTTGTAGAGGATCGTGCTCTTGTCCTCTTTGCTGCGGAAACGCATCTTGTCTGGTATGCGATAGAAAGCATAGTCTGCCTCTGTGTGGGTCAGCGGTCGATCCCCCTCCACCGTCACTGCCGGGCATGGCTTCACCCGCTCATAGTCCAAATGCAGCTTGGCCAACTCCTTGCCCGCTTTTGAGAAACGGATGAAATCCTCCGCCCGCTCCACCAACGGGATGCGAGGCAGCGACTTCTTCAGATCGTCGGCGAAGCGGCTGCGATAGTCCGCGCTGTGCAGCAGGCCATAGACATAGTAGAAGATCGTCTCCCGGGTAAAATTGGGAGCGTTGTATCGCTGCCGTACCTCCTTCAAGATCCAATCCGTAATGGCCTCGTGCCGCTCATAGCACTTCCCATTCGCATCGGCTGCATCGAACAGGCTCAGTTGCTGCCCCTCCTTCTCCTTATACCAATAGAGGGGGAAACATTGGGTACCGCTATGCAACATATTTAGATCAGGCAATGTATCAGTTACAATAACTGTCATTTCTCTTCTTCCACCAACTCCGCTCACACAAATCACCAAATTGTTATGGTGCGGAGTGGGGAAAAGAGAAGGAAGTAGCCCCATCCTTTCATTCCAAAATCTTGAATAAAAAACCTGCTGTTTGAAGAAAGGTCTATACAATGGAATGACGATTGATCCTTCTTTTATATCCACTGATTTGTTCTTTTTCAGCGCATTCAAGACATTCGTTGTCCAACTGATTTTCAAGGAACCAAAATCGACTTCATGGATTGATCCTTCGGCATAAGCTATTCGCTGTTGATTATAGAAATCAATGCTTTCTTGCATTGTTCGGAGCAATTCTTCTTTGGATGAATTGTAACACCAAGCATCTCGTTGGGTTTTGAGTCCATTGCTATACACTGGTTCAAAAAAGGTCTGCTTATTCAGCCGATTATCCTTATCTCCCAACAAAATCAACGTATCAAATTCATCTCCACGTTGGTTGATCCAATCCTGTTTCTCGTTGGGGACAATGGTCTTCCAGTCTATGCCCTTCACAGAAACGAATTGACGCAAACGGGTGAGTTTCTCCTCCCGTTTCAAATAATCGCCGATGTTGTGGTAGTAAATCGCTGCTTTGCCTTTCTTGGCTGGGTTCTTCACCAAGAAGGTGATGGCCACACCCGTCATAATATTGAAAATACCTTGTCCCTCACGTTTAGCGTTCTCGCCAGATTTTCCACGGATAGCACCTTTCAAATCCAGCACATAGACCGATGTATATTCTTGTTCCAAGCAGGAGCGGAAACCATCAAACGCAATCTTATCTATCCATCCCGAATTGGTTACGAAGCCCACGATACCGCCCTCCTTGCATTGGGCGATGCGGTCGCTGGCCCAACGGAAGGCTTTGATGTAGCTATCGTAAAGTGAGTTTTTCAAGTTAGCGGAAGATTTTGCCGCATAGGTTTTGGCAATGCGCTGCTCCAACTGTGCGTATTTCAGGTTCTGCGTATTGTCGTTGGCACTCTTTTGCCCCACGGAATAGGGCGGATTGCCGATGATGACCCGGATAGGAGCTCGTTTTTGCTTGCGGAGCCGCTCGGAGTTCTCGGGGAAGAGCTGCGAGAAGATGTCCTTGTCGCCCTCCTCGTTGAGCTGGAAAGTATCGGTCAGGCAGATGCCGTCGTAGGGCTGGTAGGTATCAGGATGCTGCTGATCGTGGAAGACGCTCTCGATGTTCACATCCGCCACATAGTAGGCCAAGAGCACAATCTCGTTGCAATGGATCTCTTGGCGGTATTTCCGCTCCATATCCTCGGGACGGATCAAGCCGCTCTGCAGGAGGCGGGTGATGAAGGTGCCTGTCCCGGTGAAGGGATCGAGGATATGGACGTTCTCCTCCGTCAAGGCGGTCTGGAACTCCTGCCTGAGCAGGTGATCGACCGAATGGAGGATGAAATCAACGCACTCCACGGGGGTATAGACAATGCCCAACTGCTCCACTGACTTGGGGAAGGCTCCCTTAAAGAATTTCTCGTAGAGCTGCTTGATGATGGTCTGTTTCCCTTCGAGGTTGTCGATCTCGCCCACATTGATGCGCACCGATTGATAGAAACGTTCCAATACCTCCGTGTCCATGGCAAAGCCCTCAGCCTCCAACCGCTCGATCATGGCCTGCATGGAGCGGCTGACGGCGTTGTTGCGCACGAACTGGTAGTCGGCGAAGAGGGCATCAAAGACGGGGCGCACGATCATATGCTGCGCCAGCATCTCGATGGCCTGTCCCTCGCTGACAGAGGGGTTGATGTTCTTGCGCAGTCCCTCCACGAACTGCGTGAAGTCGGCCTTGGCGGCGGGGTTGGTCTGGATCAAGGCTGCGATGCGCTCGATGAACTTCAGGGCGATGCGCCCCACGTCGCGCGACCAGTTTTCCCAATAGAGCTTGTCGCCCACCTTCTCTACGATGCGGGCATAGATGCCATCTTGCAGGTTGCCGAAGCGGAGATCTAACTGGCGGGCCACCTCATGGCTATCGAGCTGCACCGCCTGGCTATCGCTGCCGCTCTCATGCAGGTATTCGCCGTTGAACTCCTCGCCCTCACCGATGCCGTAATGCCCGGTCGGCACGTCAGCGACGATGATTTTCGGCGTGCGGCGACGATTGAGGTTGATTTGATTCACCTTGGCGTTGAAGGCCTCGTCGTGCGAACGGAGGGCGTTGAGGATCGTCCAGACCACCTTGAAGCGTTCGTTGTCAGCCAGTGCCTCCTCCGGCTTGACATCGGCGGGCACGATGATGGGGATGATGATGTAGCCATATTTCTTTTCCTGCTCCGTGCCTCGTCCGAAGCTACGCATCACCCGGCCTACGGATTGCACCACCTCCACTTCCGAGTTGCGGGGCGAGAGGAAGAGCACAGCATCTAAGGCGGGCACATCCACCCCCTCCGAGAGGCAACGCACGTTGCAGAGCACCCGGCAGCCCATCGGATCGGGATTCTCTTCCTTCAACCAACTGATCAATCGGTTGCGCTCCTTGGCATCCATCGAGCCATCAATGTGCTTCGCCTCCACATTGACCACCTCCGCAGCCTCCTCCGGCGACAGCTGCGCCTTGTAGTCTTGGCAGACGGAGGCGAAGTGACGAGCCATCTGTGTGCTGGAGGCGTTCGGATTGGCCTGTGTGGGACGGATGGTCTGGCAGAAGGCGACCGCCCGTTTCATCATGACCGGATCCTGCTGACGGGTCACGCCGTCATCTCCTTGGATGCGCTTCGAGAGGCCGTTGATGCAGCCTACTAATTTGGTGGCATCGTCGAAGTTCAGCTCTTTCAGTCGCTCCTCCTTGGAAGCCTTGGAGTAGTTCACCTTGATCTGCTCCTGCACGGAGGGCGGCAGATCCTGCTCGTTGACGGTCAGCACCAGCACCTTGTAGTCTGTCAAGAGCTGTTGCCGCACCGCCTCGTTGAAGCTGAGGCGATGAAACTCCTGGCCGTAGATCGCTTCGTCGTCCATCGAGCAAAGCAGGTCATCGTTCTCCTTGGCCTTCTGCTTGGCACTCTCCCGATAGAGCCGCGGCGTGGCGGTCATGTAGAGCCGTCGGTGGGCAGGGATGATGGCATCGTCGTGCACCTTGGTGAAGGCCGATTCGTCCTTACCAGTGAGCTTCACGCCCGTGGTGCGGTGTGCCTCGTCGCAGATGCAGAGATCGACGGTGCGCCCGGCCTTGAGCAGGGCGGCAGAGACAGCCTCGATGCTTTGATAGGTGGAGAAGATCACCGTGCGGCAGGGCTTCTTGGCATACTCCTTCAGCTGCCTCAAGATACTCTGCTGATTCGTGGTGGCAGGCAGGGCGAGGTCGCTCACCGCCTCATCCACGGCATCGGCCTCCTGCATCTTCTTCGAGACGGAGGCATCCGAGCAGACACAGATCGCCCGGAGCGGATCCCGCCGGTCGGCCATCCAAGCGTTGAGCGTCTGTCCTAAGAGGGCGATGCTGGGCACGAGGAAGAGCACGAGGGCTTTTCGGTCGGTCAGCTCCTCCATGATGCGCAGGGCGGTGTAGGTCTTGCCCGTACCGCAAGCCATGATCAGCTTGCCCCGTGTGTTGCCCTCCTCGATGAAATGGCGGTGCGCCTTCGTGATCGCCTCGATCTGATGCGGACGGGGCTGCTTGCCGGGCAGCAACGCCTCATCCCCGGCATGGCCTTGCCAGAGCCGTTCCCAATCGACAGCGGCCTGCTCCAGCTCGAAGAGGTTGATGCGATTGAAGCCTACGTTGAGCCCTTGGATGGCTTGCAGGGCGTTGGGTCCCCATCCGCCACGGGTGGTGTCGATCCAGAGCAGACGATCGAAAGTGCGGGTCTGCATGGTCTCTACGTCCATGAAGCTGCGGGAGGCGTTGGCGAGGAAGCTATCTACGGCGGGCTTGTCGATGTGCGCATCCTCGGCATAGCACTTGCACTGGATGGCCCAGTAGTCCCCCATGTCCGTGCGAGCCACAAGGTCGATACCCAGATCTTTCCCGCCGAGATCCTTCTTGGCGGGGAACTCCTCCCAGAGCCATACGTCGGTCAATGCGGCATAGCGAGGATCGGTCCGGAGCCATCGTTTCATCAGTTGCTCGAACTTCGTGCCCTTCTCTTTTTCTGTCAGTGACTGCTCCCGGATGGAGCGCAACACATCGGCGAATTTCATCATCTTCTACATTTATATATATATGCGGTCGGCAAAGGTATAAAGAATTATGCTAAATGAGGAATACGGCTTAGCCCTCCCTCAATTTCCATTTCTCAGGAATCGTGTAACGTTTTTCCCCATCGGTTACCTCGTCAGGCATAACTGCCTGTCTGAAACGATAGGGGTTAGCTATCATCAACACTGGCCTGCTCCGATGATGAAGCATGTTGTCCTTCAAGTCATTGCTATAATTGGATGGCGGGAAATAGACTTTTATGTGTTTCTCCGGATATTGGCTTTGAATAAATTCCAAGGGAGGAAGCAAATCGCTATCGGCACTAACCAATGCGATAGTGTCTGTCTTGTCTTGGACGCAATCTGCCATCATCCGGATGGAGATATTCACATCCGTTTTCTTCTCTTCCGGTCGTATAATATCACCTTTGCAGAAGGGGCAGATAATATGTTTCTCCAAATATTTTCCTCTGACGATCTCAAACCTATCTCCATTGATCAGTTTGTTAGCGTTCAAGAAAGCACTTTGCCTGCTATTCTTGTCACTACTGAGCGGAGATGCGGTGAAATAGATGACCTTGGCCAACTCCTGTCCCTCACCAAGGAAACTACCCAGCAATTTCACCATGTCGATCCAATAGAATCGTCCCCATTGAGGATCAGCCTTCTTCGTCCTTTTCAAACCGAAGTAGAAGTTGAATCCATCCACATAAAAAGTCACACGTTTCGTTATCATAGTATTAAAAATAAAGCCGCTCAGAGGCGGCTCTTGACCATGCAGGAAAGCATGGCGTTGCTTGTTACTGCCGCAAATATAAGCTATTCCCGTGATTTTTGCCAATTTTCGCACAACTATTTTTGCGCATAAACATTTATTTTTGAGAACAGCGTTTTCTTCATTCGTACTGCCATGCGATATATGCTATAAAAATAGTACCTTTGTACAGTTTAAAAAGGAGATTTAAAGACTTATGACACACGCAGATTTTGAGATCCGAAGCTACGGCTTTCAGGAGTTGGGAACGAAAGGAATGTAATCGTTGGGGTCTCGGAGTCTTTCACTATTTTTGTGGCAGAATAAAGCTCTTCGTTTGTTATTGTGGTTCCCGGATGGGCCGGGAGGGCCTTGATAAAGCGAAGGGCTTCTTGGCTACTTCCCCGTTAACAATAGGTATATTGATGGATTATATCCTTGCCTCTCTCCCCAAAAATGTGTATCTTTATGGGGTAATTAGCAAAGGGAGAAAAGGTTATGAAGAGTATGCTGAAAAGTGAGTTGGCGGAGCGGGCGGGTGTAAGCCTGAGTACTTTCGGACGGTGGTTGAAGCGACACACCGAGGAGTTGGAGCGGATGGGCGTGACCCCACGGTCGAAGGTGCTGCCACCGATAGCGGTGCGTTACGTCTGCGAACGCTATGGGATAGACATTACCCATCCCTAAGCCCGGTCATTAGTAATGGCCGGGTCGAGAGATTGGTAATGTTCAACGACGGACATTGAAGCGATCCAGGAACGTTTGGAGTGTCGGCTCTCCGGAGGCGTTGATCCAGCTGCACTGGTGGTTGCGCCAGTCGATGGTCTTCTCATACTGCACACCCGACGGGAGCGTCACGCAGACACTGCCCTGCTTGGGGAGCTGATGGGTGGAGGGGTCGAGCTTCCGAAGCTGGCACGGCAGGTAGCGACCCGAGAGCCTATCGTAGTGCAGGAGGCATTCCCCTCTCGACCCAAGGTGCTTGAACTTCACCTTGTCCACGTAGAGGGTCACCACCTGCAGGTCGTCATCCCGATCGACGATGAGGCAGTAGTCCGCCTTGTTGCCGAAGTCGGCCGATCCGTTGATGTCGTTCATCTCCACCCGTCGTTTCTTGCCGTCGAGATTGGCCCGGTTCACCTTGCGGGGATGCGCCACGAGGATGACCAAACATTGGTGGCGACGGGCGAAGCGGGAGAGGGTGTTGTTGACATGGGCATACCATTGCAGCTCGCTCTTGCCGTCTTGCTGGTCTTGCTCAATGCGGTTGAGCGGGTCGATCACGAAGATACGCACCCCACGGCGAGCTACCGCCCGATGGGCGATGTCGAGGATGTTGTCGAGGGTATAACGCTCGTTCGAGGCATTGCCGGCGGAGGAGGGCAGGGTCTTCTCGTCGAAATCCACCAAGCCATCCTCGCCGAAGCCGGGCAGGATGTGGCAGACGTTGGCGGAGAGCCAGCTGACACAACCCTTCAGCAGCTCGTCGGTAAACTGGGACGAGGGTTGGAAGGGATAGCGGGTGAGCTTCTCGCAGAGCTTGCGCAGGTGGTAGGTGACCGGGACGTTCTCCGGCGAAAAATAGGCCACGCGCCAATCATAGAGCAGGGCCATACGCAGGCACAGCTCGTCGATGAACTCCGACTTGCCATCCCCAGGTCGGCCACTCACCACCATGTAGCGACCCGTCTCGAAGGTGATCAGTTCGTCCACACCGGCTATCCTCGCTGCCGCACCTCGTTGCAGCCCCTGCCGGAACAGTTGCCACAACTCCTCTTCCACATCCTCGGCGGTCTGTATGCCCACCAAGGGGATGTCGTGTGCCGCTTCGATGCACATGCGCACCCGCTCCTCGCCATACTGCATCAATACGTCGTTGGCATCCTTGCAACCCTCCGGCCACTCCACCAACTGGCAACGCTCCGGGTCGAGCCGACGGATCAGCTCGTTGCGCAAGACGATACCCCGCTCGTCGTTGTCGAGTGCCAAGATGATGCGAATCTTATCCTCCAAGTGGGTCTCCACGAAACGGTCGAGGAAGGAGAGGTTCGTCTGTGCGCCGTTAGGCACGGAGATGGTCTCCAAGTAGCCACACTGGATGAGGGTGAGCGCATCAAACTCCCCCTCGGTGATGTAGCAGATCGGCTTGTGGATCAATGCGTCGATGTTCCAGGGAATCAGCTCACCTTTTGGGTGGAGGGTGAATCGCTTGTCGAGGGTGCGGTGCTTCACGTTGATGTAGTCGCCCCGGTCGAAGAAAGGAAAGGCGATGGTGCGCACCGACGTGTAGCTCCTCTTGCCCTCCTCATTCGGCGCGTTCTCCGACGGAAACGAGGCGTAGGGCAGCATGATGCGGTAACGCTGCAGCAGGTCGAGGTTGAGCTTGCGCTCCTCGGTCAGGAAGCGGATGAGCGGTTGCGCGTCTGGCGCCTCTAAGCAGCGGTTGATGAGAAACTCCGGAGTGAAAGCCTTAGGGCGGCTATAGGTGCCCTTGACACCCTTTTTACTCAATCGCTCCTCTCGTTGCTTTCGCTGCTTGGCGCGCGCTTTCCGCTCACCTTTCGTAGGCACATAGCCCGATTCGCCACAATGGTAGCAGTGATACAAGCCCTTGTCGGTGTCCACGCTGAGGCATTGCTCATGCGGACGGTGGGTGCGGGTAGGGCCGCAGAAGGGACAGGCGATGCGTACCCGTCCGGTTTGTGACTCGCTGATCGGAATGCCGACCGCATTGAAATCTCTGTAATTGTCTTGGTTTGCCATGCTATGAAAATTTTGTGTTCATAAAATCAAGTAAAGCTGTGCTCAGTGATAAAGCTCAAACCAGCTGGAGGAGGAGTCATCCCATTCGGCGGTAGGCGAGGGGCGTGGCGGAGCGTCTGCTGGAATCAGGCGCCCATTGACGTAGCGGTTGCCCAGCTCGTCGATCTCCTCCAAGTGGGTGATCACGGGGGAGGAGGGAGGTAACTCCTGTGCCTTGGGGAGTGTCCGCTGGTTCCGCTCCCAGGTGCGCACGCAGGCCTTCCAGTCGGTGATGCGGGTGTGGCCATATTTCCAGCCACGCGCCTCGTAGAAGTCCAAGAAGTGTTGGGCATCGATGCCGTTGCCACGTTCGGCGCAGTAGGCGGCCACCTCTTCCACCGAAGGTTTTTGGAAGTGTGTGTTCCCTCTATTCTTCTCTTTTCTTATCTTCTCTTTTTCGCCCGCGGGTACGTGCGAGCGTGCAAACACGCGCGCACGAGAAACCGCATCCATAGCGTCCGAACGGCGCAGCTCCTCGATCTCTTCCTGCGTGTAACCGGGGATAGGATCCACGCTCAACACGAAGTCATCCTCGGAGAGCACGAAGAGGTCGTATTCTTGGATATAACGCATAATCTTCTTGCGTGAATACCTACGTTCGAGTGCTCCGATCACTTGACTAAGCGCAATCGCACCCTCCCCTTGGCATTCCACCAATTGGAGCAAAAAGAGATAAAGGCCGATACCGGCGAAACGCTGCTCTTTGAGCAAAAGCTGCAACCTGTCGTCTGAAAACATGTTGCCATGAAGTTTAATCCATCTCATGATACTTTCAATTATTTTTTGTATATTACACCCGTAAATATACAACAGGTGAACAGTGCGTCCAAACGCCCGCCACCACCCTATAGCGTGGTGGTATTTTGCAGATTATTAACAATTTAAAAAGATACTATCATGAAAAAAAGTCAGATCGGGAGTTTCCCGCCGGAGCAAGTAGCGGCCATAGGTCGAGCAGTCGGCAAATTCATGCGTGAGCAACGTCTCAAGTCGGAGGATATAAGGCGTGAGAGTGGGTTTAATGCCAGTCGCTTCGCCCCCTTTAAAAAGGGGGGCTAACTTTTTTGTCCACCACCCTCTTCTCTTCCCTCATGCGTGCGTTACGCGCCCAACGCCCCATCCCCTTCGATCATTTCTGGAACACCGAGATCAAAGCGATTTTGGTGTGAATGGGGGGATGGACGCATAAAATGGTTACATTTGCATCAAACAAAGTAGATATGGCAAAGAAAGTAAAAGAAGATGCGCTGAATCTTGAAGCGATACTGTTCAAGTGCAGAGATGTATTGAGGCAGGCAAAGAACTCATAATCTGGAGGTTCTAGGTTCAAGTCCTGGCTGGTCCACATTAATAATCAGTGATTTACGAGCAAACGTAAGTCGCTGATTTTCGTTTTGCGAAAACAATGCGAAAACAAATGGTTTGAGTTTTATGGTTTTACAGATTGAATATCTGCCAATTTCTATGATAGTTTATTTGTTGTTTGGCATGAATTTGTCAGTAGGGTTATTCAAATCCAAGCTGCTTTTCTAATTTTTGGATATGTTCATTCACTCTATGTTTGCGTGTTTCTTCCGAAACAAATTTCCCGCAATACACTTTCATGTTGCCACAAACAGAAAAGCAAACAGATGAAATGAAGAGTGTTATTGGTTTTACCAATTCTTGCTTTTCTTCATAAACAGCTCTTTTCGTTGCATGTGACAACTCTCCGCGATAACAATACATTATGTCAATAAGAGAATTAAAATTCAGTTCTTTGTGTTTATCGGTGCATTCTTGTTTAATCTCTAAATACAAATCATAGTTCCGTTCTTTAATCATGCTTATTGTCGATAATACAGCATATTTAAGCATGTTAGATTTCTTAAAATTCTGTTTTTGCTCTCCAGAAAATTTACCCTTTGCAAAACAATATTCTAAAATCATATAAAAATGAATATAAGCAGAAATATAATCTAGTTTGTCTAGATAGCTATTAGCTTCTCGAAAGAAATTATATGGAACTTTGGCTTCTGGTATAAATATTTTATCAAGCATTAGTTTAGAGAAATTGTCACTAGTAATTAATACCTTTTCCTGTTTGTTTAATGATTTTCTCATAGAAAACAATAACTTGTTGTTAGCCTTTTCTGTCCATGATAAGTCTAAGTATTCATTATAATAGACTTTCATTATGCCATGTTGAAATCCACCATAAATTTCTATATTGCGAAATATATCAAGCATCCTACTGTCAAGGTATTTGTCCACATTCATGGTAAATGATTTGTTTTCTCCATTTTTAGACAATTCGACTAAATCTGAATGATCAATACTAATCTCTTTGGAAACAGATAACATGTACATTCCGCCCTCAAGATATAAACTAATTTTGTGTAAACAATATAATATCTGTACTGGCTCTTTCAGTACAAAGTTTCCATCAATAATTGTTTTGGCAGTAAATATAATATTCATATAGCCTATCTGATTTAAACATTCGAGTGTAAAGTTAATAAATTCGTTGATAAACAATAACGAAAATGAAAAATAATCATTATTTTTGCAATCAAAAGATGCAATAATGGAAGACGTAAACAGAATTAAACTCGTTTTAGTAGAGAAAAAACGTACCAGCAAATGGCTTTCAGAACAAATGGGGGTTAATCCATCAACTGTGTCAAAATGGTGTACAAACACATCGCAGCCAGATATAACCAGTCTGCTAAGGATTGCAGATTTGTTGGAAGTAGATATTAAAGAATTGATAGTTCGCGAGTATAAATCATATATATTGTCTCAAAAGGCATGAAGCAGTTTTCTGAAGCGACTCGGGTACAGATGCCTGCAATGGTTCATCTTACCCGAATAGGATATACTTACTTTGGTAAGCTGAGTGAAGATAAGAACGGCACAGTCTATGACGGTGACACGAATATTCTTTTACCTGTTTTTGAGCAACAGTTCAAAAAACTGAATCCAGGACATGAGGGAGAATATCTCCAAATATTGAGAGACATTCGCAAAGAGTTGAACGATGATGACCTCGGTCGTGGTTTTTACAACCGCCTTAAAGCCATATCTCCTGTAAAACTGATTGACTTTGACAATATCGAAAACAATACTTTCCATTTTACAGCTGAGTTTACCTGCAAGAATGGTCAGGATGAGTTCCGACCAGACATCACCCTGTTTGTAAACGGCTTGCCACTTTGCTTCGTTGAAGTAAAGAAACCTAATAATCATGGCGGTATGTTGGCGGAAAGTGCACGAATGAACAAAGAGCGTTTTCCGAATAAGAAGTTCCGTCGCTTCATCAATATAACCCAACTGATGATTTTCAGTAATAATATGGAATACGATGCGTTGGGTGGTATCGTACCCATACAAGGGGCTTTCTATTGTACTGGCGCACGCTTTTATTCTCCATTCAATTGCTTCCGTGAGGAAAACCCAAGCGGACAGAAAATTGCTCCATACCATCATGGTTATCCATATAAGGAGATTGACAGGGTAGCGGAAAAGAAAATACTGTCTGATTACAACTGTCAGGTAATCCATACCAGTCCCGAATATCAAACTAACCTCGATTTCAATACGCCCACCAACCGTATATTGACTTCCATGTGTTCACCAGAACGCTTATTGTATATCATTAGATATGGTATCGCTTACGTCCGCATGGAGCGAGAAGTGGACGGCAAAATTGAATCTACTGACCAAAAGCATATCATGCGTTACCAGCAGTTGTTTGCATCGTTGGTTATTCGTAAGAAACTTGCCGAGGGGGTAAAATCGGGCGTAGTTTGGCATACACAAGGTAGTGGAAAGACAGCCTTGTCTTATTATCTGACTTATATTCTCAATGACTTTTATTCTAAGCAGAACAAGGTCGCCAAATTCTATTTCATTGTTGACCGCCTTGATTTGTTGGAGCAAGCCACGCAAGAATTTGAAGCCCGTGGGCTGGTGGTTTCAACAGCTAACACAAGGGCAGAACTGATGGAGCAGTTCCGCAGCAACCAAGCACAACAAGGAACAAGCGGTCAAGCTGAAATTACAGTCGTGAATATACAACGCTTTGCAGAGGATAAGGAAAAAGTACGCATCAATGACTATGCTACCAATCTGCAACGTATCTTCATTCTTGATGAAGCACACCGTGGCTATAAACCCGGTGGATGTTTTCTTGCCAACCTTTTTGATGCGGACACAAATGCGATAAAGATAGCTCTCACGGGTACTCCGCTGTTAAAAGAGGAACGTGCAAGTTACAAGGTCTTCGGTACTTACCTGCATACCTATTATTATGACAAGTCCATTGCAGACGGTTATACGCTGAAAATCATTCGTGAGGATATAGAAACATCCTACAAAGAGCGACTTTCGGACGTGTACGACAAGCTGGACACATTGGTGCAAAAGAAAGACATCCACAAATCGGAAATCATAGAGCACCCCAGCTATGTGAACGAGCTGGCTCACTATATCATGAAGGATTTGAAAGAGTTTCGTAAGATACAAGGAGATGATACATTAGGCGGTATGGTCATCTGCGAAACCAGTGAACAAGCAAGACGGCTTTATGATGTATTCCAAGAGGAGTGGCAGAAATACCAACCAAAGCCTATCAAGATTAAGCTCCCTGACGGGACGTTTGTGGTAGGTGAACCCGAAGTGGATTACAAATCAAAGTATAGACCACTGAAAGCCGGAATCATTCTCCACGACACAGACGACAAGGAAACGAGAAAACAGATAGTCAAGGATTTCAAAAAGAATATGACCGTGGATATTCTTATTGTCTTCAACATGCTATTGACTGGTTTTGATGCACCTCGTTTGAAGCGTTTGTATTTCGGTCGTAAGCTGAAAGACCATAATCTACTTCAAGCCATTACCCGTGTAAATCGTCCATATCCTGGAATGCGTTACGGATTTGTCATTGACTTTGCCGACATCAAACGTAACTTCAAAGAAACAAACGAGGCTTATCTGCAAGAGTTGAATCGTTTTAACGATGTGGATGAGACTGGTGACGGCAATGCCACAGACACTTTCACTCAAGTGATTGAGGACAAGGACGAGATTGTGGCACAAATGAAAAAAGTACGCCAGACCCTCTTCGATTATTCCTACGATAATGCGGAAGAGTTTTCTTCGGAGATTTCCACGGAAGAAGACAAGGCTGTTCTGCTTGACCTAAAACAGGCTTTGGAATCTGCGAAAAATATGGCAAACCTCGTGCGTACTTTCGGCGATGAGGACATGAAGGAACAATTCGCTAAACTTGAAATCACGAAGTTGCCTCAGTTGCTTTCCGAAGTACAAAGGCGTATTGGCATCATCAACCAAAAGGAAGCTTTTAGCATCGGTGATGAAACAAAGACACTAATCAATGAGGCGATGATGGATATAGAGTTCACCTTCTCTAAGATTGGACAGGAAGAAATGCGCCTTATTTCGGGTGGAGCGGAGCTGAAAGAGAAATGGCAACGCACCATTGCCTCGTTTACCCAGAACTTCGACCAAGACGATCCTGAATTTATGTCGCTGCGTGATGCTTTTATGGAACGCTTCAAGGAGCATGGCTTTGTGATTGACAGCATAGCCAAGTTCAACGAAGAGACCCAGGCTTTGGATGAAATCATAACCCGTTTACAGGACTTGCAAAAACGAAATAATGCTTTGGTAAAGAAATATAAAGGGGATGAGAAGTTTGCCCGAGTACACAAGCGCATTCGTGAGGTAAACAAACAAAGGGAAGAGAAAGAGCAGAAGCCTATGTTCTCATTCCTTGATGACGAGATAGTAACCATACTCAATATCATAAAGGAAGATGTGGATGCCAAAGTGTATGACCGTAACGACATTCTGAAAAAGGATGCCTATTTCGGCCGCACGGTAATGGCTCTTATCAATGGGTGCTTATATCATTTTCCACAAATAAAACCGGAAATGGACGATTATAAGTTCATACAGCAACGAATTTCACAACAATACATCAACCAATACAATGCCACATACGGCATGGCTTAAAAAGAAAGAATTATGTCAGATATAAAAGAAAAAACATTAAAGCTCATTGACGGACTGAAAGCGACCTGCCAGTCTTATGGTATGGGTAACGATGGTAACGAATATAAGATTATCACTCAAGTATTCCTCTATAAATTCCTGAATGACAAGTTTGGCTACGAGCTGAAGAATGCAAAAAGCGATATTGCCAAGAAATTGACAGGTGATGTAAAATGGGAAACGGTATACGAGAATCTTTCAGATGATGAGCGTATGCTTATCCAAAGTGCCATTTCTCCAGATGTGCCGATGCTCGAACCCTATCACCTGATTGCTAATCTTTGGAACCAACAAGGTAAAGGAGACTTCGATACAATCTTTGATTCCACAATGACGGACATTGCGGAGCAAAATGCGGATATATTCTCCACGCAGACCACGGCCAATACAAAGATTCCTTTGTTTGAGGCTTTGACACCGTTTGTGACCGACACAGCACAACGTGCGCCATTCGCTCGTGCTTTGGTGGACAAGCTTGTGAACTTCTCTTTTGAAGAGGCATTTGCCCAAAACTACGATTTCTTCTCCAGTATATTTGAGTACCTGATAAAGGACTACAATACAGCCGGAGGTGGTAAGTATGCGGAATACTATACTCCTCATGCTATTGCCACGATTATGGCCCGCCTGTTGGTGGGTGACAATGCCGACCTTCATAGTATGGAATGTTATGACCCATCAGCAGGAACAGGTACTCTTCTGATGGCACTCAGTCACCAGATAGGTGAAGACCGCTGTACTATCTTCTCGCAAGACATATCCCAACGAAGTAACAAGATGCTGAAGCTGAATCTACTACTTAATGGGCTTGTCTCTTCGCTTGACAATGCTATTCAAGGTGATACCCTTGTTAATCCTTATCATAAGAGCGATGACGGACAGCAATTGCGCCAATTCGACTTTGTTGTCAGCAATCCGCCCTTCAAGATGGATTTCTCGGATACAAGAGAAAAGATAGCTGCCATGCCAGCACGTTTCTGGGCAGGAGTGCCTAATGTGCCTGCTAAGAAAAAAGAATCAATGGCAATCTATACTTGCTTTATCCAGCATGTTATCAACTCGCTGAAAAAGACAGGCAAGGGTGCGATTGTCATCCCAACCGGATTTATCACAGCTAAAAGTGGCATTGAGAACAAAATTCTTCATAAAATAGTAGATGACAAGATTGTATATGGCTGTGTTTCCATGCCAAGCAATGTATTTGCCAATACGGGTACGAATGTAAGTGTGTTATTCTTCGACAAGTCGGCAACCACAGATAAGGTAATTCTGATTGATGCCAGCAAATTGGGTGAGGAATACAAGGATGCCAACGGATTGAAGAAAGTACGTCTAAACGATGAGGAGATAGAAAAGATTGTCGGCACATTCCAATGCAAGGAGGCCGTAGATGATTTTTCTGTAGCCGTTACCTACGATGAAATAAAAGAAAAGGGATATTCTCTCTCAGCCGGACAATATTTCGACATCAAGATTGATTATGTAGATATTACCGAGGAGGAATTTAACCAACGTATGGCGAACTACAAGCAAACCCTTGCCGAACAATTTGCAGAAAGCCATCGGTTGGAAGAAGAAATCATGAAACAATTGGATAGCCTAAAATTTAATAACTAAAATTCAGAAACCGATATGGAACAGTTATATAATATTTATTGTGATGAGAGCTGTCATTTGGAGCATGATGGCGAAAGTGCAATGACAATAGGTGGCGTATGGTGCCCTCAAAGCAAGAAAGATGAAATATTCCATCGCATACGCGAAATAAAGGAAGAACATGGTCTAAGTAAGAGTTTTGAAATTAAGTGGAACAAGGTTTCTCCCGGACAACTTATTGTCAATTATTTCTTTGACAATAGTGATCTTCATTTCCGAGTATTGGTTATACCTAATAAGCAGGAATTAAAGCATGAGTTGTTTAATCAAACCCATGACGACTTCTACTATAAGATGTACTTCAATATGCTTAAGACTTTGTTTATTCCTGGCTGTGGGTACAATATCTATATAGATATAAAAGATACCAGAGGACAGCGTAAGGTGGAAAAGCTACATGAAGTGTTATGTAATAATCATTATGATTTTGATCGCAACTTGATACGCAAGGTGCAGCAGGTCCGTTCTGAAGAAGTTGAATTAGTGGCACTGGCAGATTTGCTGATTGGCGCATTGTCGTATCTCCATAGAGGCAAGAACACCAGCGAGGCCAAATTGAAACTGATAGAACGTATTAGGAAAAGAAGTGGTTATAATCTGATGGCCAGCACTCTCTATCGTGAGAATAAATTTAATATCTTTATTTGGAAAAGTGGATATGGAGAATAACGGATATTTTAATTTACCAGACCTTATCGAATTGAGTGAGTTCGGTGGAGATTTTCATAAATATCTTGAAGCAGTCTATGAATGTTTCAAGCAAGACTTTATTGCCAAACGTCCTGTATTTAGAGGGATGAGGTTGGGATTAAAGAAATATCCACTATCGCAAGATAAAGAGGCGACTTTTTGGCACATGACGTCAGAAGGTGATGATGAAGCGAACAGAGAACCAGATTTGCGACGTATGGAGAGAATTCAATGGCCGGCTCCAATGATAAACCAATCAGAACATCCTTATTTGAAGGTATGGGAGAACACCCGTGGAAGTAAAACGAATGTTCTAATCTTTCACGAAGATGAGGGATATTTGGTGGTATTGCGAAAAGCAAAGGACTATATTTTGCCTTGGACTGCTTACTTGGTAACTTATAAATCTCGAAAAGAAAAGTTGTTGAAAGAATATAAGGCTTATATAAAAAGCAAGGAGCGATAATAATATCGCCCCCGTTTCTCCTTCAACACGTGGTTGCTGAGATGATGCAAAAGTAATGCTTTTGCTGCATACTGGCAAAAAACACAACTGATTTTAACGTATTTATAATTGAATTATTTCATAAAACGAGCAAAATGGGCACTATTGGTAAGCAGAATGAAGATAAATTTAGGAATGGAATCTTAGAAATGACAAACACCTTAGATGATATCCATAACCGAGCGGTGGTAGCATATACACCGTTGGTTGATGATATTTGCAGCAGAAGAGCCACAAAAGAAGAGGTGGATAATTTGCTTACTTGGATGTTTGATTTTGTAGAAAATGAGCCTATGTTGTTGCTTTTCAAGAAAGTGTGCCATACCTATTTTAACACATATATAGAAACAATAAGCTTCTATATTTTAGAATATTGCAAAATCTATGATAGGGAAAGCCTAAAGGGCACACCATACGAATACCTACTTGAGGAGGAAAAAATAAATGAAGAATAAAAATATGAAATTGAAGAAATATAAGTTAGGAGAAATTCTTGATGTAACAAGAGGTGCAAGTCTCAGTGGCGAGTTTTATGCCACTGAGGGAAAATACATTCGTTTGACTTGCGGCAACTTCGACTATCAGAATAATTGCTTCAAGGAAAATAAGTCAAAAGACAACTTATACTACATCGGTGATTTCAAACCGGAGTTTTTAATGGAAGAAGGGGATATTATTACTCCTCTGACCGAACAGGCAATAGGCTTGCTTGGTTCTACTGCCATTATTCCTGAAAGCGGCAAATACATACAAAGTCAAGATGTAGCAAAGATTATCTGCAAGGAAGACTTGTTAGATAAGGATTTCGCATTTTATCTCATATCCTCCGCCCTCGTTAAGCAACAGCTAAGTGCTGCTGCCCAACAGACTAAAATTCGTCACACTTCACCTGATAAAATCAAGGATTGCACAGTGTGGATTCCCGAATTATCTGAGCAAAAACGCATCGGTAAGTTATTGCGCTCCATTGACCGCAAGATAGAACTTAACCGAGCGATAAATCAGAATTTAGAAGCGATGGCAAAACAACTTTACGATTACTGGTTTGTACAATTTGATTTTCCGAATGAGGAGGGAAAGCCGTATAAGTCAAGTGGTGGTGAAATGGTCTGGAATGAGAAGTTGAAACGAAATATGCCAAAAGAGTGGTGCGCCATGACTATTGGAGAAGTTGAAAATAATATCATAACTGGCAAAACTCCGTCATGTGCCGATGAAGATAATTTTGGTGGAGATATTCCTTTTATAACCATAGATGATATAAGAGGCAATTTATTCGTATTCAACTCGCAGCGTACCCTTTCCACCAAAGGCGCAGAAAGTCAAACAAAAAAATACCTACCGAGTGGATCGCTTTCAGTTTCTTGTATTGGTACAATAGGGGTTATGGGATTCATTGCAAAATTATCACAAACAAACCAACAGATTAATTCTATAGTTTTTGAGAATGAACATAATAGAGAATTTATATACTTTGCTTTGAAATTATATTTTGAGAATGCAAAAACCAAAACTGGTAATGTATTTGCCAATATGAGTAAAGATGAATTTGCTTCGATAAAAGTAGTTTATCCGCCAAAGCAAATCTTACAAGAATTTCATAATAAGGTTGTTGCCATATTTGATAATATAAAGAATAACATTGATGAAATCAATGCTCTTACTAAGCAGCGAGACGAACTTCTACCACTCTTAATGAATGGTCAGGCAATGGTAAATTCTGATTTAGATGTCCTTTATCTTATATATAAGAACATAAACATCAGAAT
>OBLI01000947.1_pt1 | contig 30103 bp, 33 predicted proteins | sample 1519701 | NCBI WGS metagenome assembly OBLI01 (sample SAMEA3663005, study PRJEB22513) | pig gut metagenome | biome: pig gut; feature: pig-associated habitat; material: faeces | place: France | collected 2012 | reverse complement strand
CGCCCCCACCCCCTAATTTCACGATGATGGGGGGGGACTATCAGACGAACACAGAAAGGATAATTAATATGACTACTGAAGAACACAAATATGATGCACTGGAATTGTTGAAGCGTGTTAAGGAAGGATTAGCTCAAGTATCAAACAAATCTGACTACCTTCAACTGCGTCTAAATTACGCAACGAAGTTTGAGCTCAAGCTATTGGTGTCTTACTACAATACCAATCAATCGAAGTTTATTCGCTCAATGATTCATTCTCAATTCACAAAGTTAGCTCGTGAAGACAAACACTTTGAAGAATTTATTAAGAGCTTTGCACACAACGCTGAGCTACGTCATAAGGACTAATGTATATCAGCCATGTATCATCATGTATTAGCAATAACTAAAAGGAATGGTAACAGCATGAACTTGTTTGAACTAAATCAGAACTACGAAGAACTATCACGGCGGGACGACCTCGACCCCGCTATTCTACGGGACACCCTGGACGCTATCAATGATGCCCGGGAAATTAAGTTTGAGAATATCGCCAACTGGCTTGATAATCTTCAAATGGAGAGTAACGCAATGAAAGAAAAAATTGCGGAGTGGCAGAAAGAAAAGCGGTATCGTGACAATAAGATTGAATGGTTACGTGCTTATCTTACGGACGCCATGGATCAGATGGGGATTAATAATCTTAATACGGGCAATCACATTTTTAAGGTGCGGAACTACCGGGCTAGAACAATTGTTGATGATGAAACAAAAGTGCCAGGCGATTATATCAAGAAGGAAACTGTATACAAGGTAGACAAAAAAGCCCTTTATGATTCAATGAAAGCCGGGGAGAAAGTGCCGGGTGCACATCTGGAAGAAAATAGGAAGGCGATGATTAAGTGATTCGCAACATTCAAGAGGAACTTAAAGCTCCAAAGTCCCAGTACAATCGCTTTGGAGGATATGCTTATCGCTCGGTTGAAGACATATTGACGGCAGTTAAACCCCTGCTTGTTAATGAAAAGGCGGAATTGACTTTAACTGACGAACTGGTATTAATTGGTGACCGATATTATGTCAAGGCTACCGCAACCTATGAAGACAAGGATGGAAAGAAAGTTGTTACTGGATATGCACGAGAATCCGAAAACAAAAAGGGTATGGATGCAAGTCAAATTACCGGGACAGCATCATCTTATGCTCGTAAGTATGCACTCAACGGCTTATTCCTGATTGATGATACTAAAGACGCGGATTCTGAAGAATATCACCGGAGAACAAGTCCTACTGTGCAGCAGAAACAAACTGCAAAAAAGCAAACAACACAACGGCAGGTTACCAAAGAGCAGCAAGTTATTAGTGCAAAGAAGCGCCAATATGATATGATTACTCAAAAAATTGCAGACCATTCTGGAGAGTCGTTAGGTACGGTAAAGGAATTGATTATCAACGATGTTAAGGAATCTGGGGATGACAAAAAGGCAAAAACTGCGGTTTCTAAGTGGGATACCTTGATTAATCATGCTCAAATGTTGTATAATAAAACTAAGAATGTAGGAAAAGAAAAAAGGGGACAAAGATAATGATTAGTGCAACAGTAATTGGACGCTTAACTGGTGAACCTGAAATACGACAAGCCGGGCAATCCAGTGTTGTCAACTTTAATGTAGCTAGTGATTCTGCTCGTAAAGATCGGGACGGCAATCCGATGACCACTTTTGTAAGAGTTGCAGTCTGGGGCAATCAAGGAACGTTTGTTCAAAAGTATTTCCACAAGGGTGACCCGATTTTTGTCGCTGGTGAATTTTCTAGTGAAGAATACACTGACCGTAACGGGAATGATCGAACGACACTTAATTTGAACGCTCAAAACATCTCATTTGTTCCGCAGCCACCAAAGAACCGTAAAGGTAATGGTGGGAATGACAATTTTACCGATAATCAGCTTGACAATCCAATTCAACTATCTGAAGACGAGATGCCGTTTTAGTGAATGAGGGATCTAAAAATGAAGAAGAAAATACAATTATCCGGTGTTGGTAAGTATTCTCAAGTGCCGGACGACTTGCTCACTGCCTTTTATAGTGTTTTACACGAAAAAACGATGACAGTCGAAAAAAACTATGAGGTTGACCCAGTTAGTGGGGATAAAATCCTAGCAAAAATAAAGACTGTTGAACGGGAGTATGCAATTAAGGATGTCATTTCGATGTTCCAACTGCTCTTTCCGAAGTATTTTGATGAGTTGCAATACCAACGTGCTAAGAAGATTAAGCAACTTGATACTTCCAGCAACGATAAGGAATTGGCTCAAAAGATTAAGGACGCGCTGTCATAAGACAAAAGGAGATATCAAAGTGGACGATTTACGCAAGAACTACTATAAAACTTCTGCTGATAAGGATTTATTCGACTTATTTGAGTCGGGGTTGCTTAAAAACACGGAAAGTTTCTATATTGGAAACATTATCAAGTATATTTTCCGTTTTCACGATAAGAACGGTGTTGATGACCTGAAAAAAGCACGAACTTACCTGGACCGGTTAATTCAAGTCAACGAAAAGCAGTCAATCAATCGAGGTTAATAACAATGTACTGGTATTATGAGTATCTTAAACTGATTGCTCAGGGTAAACCAGTAAGTGAGGAGGTTAGGTTAGCTCTGGATAGAATTCCGGGTTATCTTAACCTTTTTGACTATGATGCTACTTACCCTAACAAGATTATTGATTTTATTGAGCATTTTATCTACTTACAAAAGGGAGCAACTGATAATGAACCCATGAAATTGCAGGTTGAACAAAAATTCTGGATTGAGTTGATGGGTTTCAAGCACAAAGATTCTGGACGGCAAGTTATCAATGATATCGGCCTAATTCTTGGTGCGGGAAGCGGAAAATCGACTTTTATGGCCGCTCTTGGTATTGCTGTTATGATGGTAGGTAGCAAGCAAGGTAACGATGTAATTATTTTTGCCAACAGCATTAAGCAGGCTCAAGAGACTTTCCGTACTGCTAGTGAAATGGTTGGCGATGACCGGTCAATGCTCTACGATATGTATGAACGAGGTATGCTTAAACCAATTTTGAACAGTATCAAGTATCCATTAACCAATTCGTTAATCCAGGTTAAAGCCATGGATAATCGGGTGGCTGACGGTGTTAATGTACGGTTAGCAATCTTTGATGAGTTTCACGCTTATAGGACAAATGTTATTGAAAACGTGAGAAAATCATCAGCCCCTAAGCGCCGTGATACTGGTTTTACTATCTGGTATATTTCAACTAACGGACAAACTCGTGATTCCGTTTTTGACTCCTATTATCAGCGCTGGGAAGATATTTTACATGGACGGGTTGAAGACTGGTCTACTTTTCCCATGATTTATAAGTTGGATGACTTGAGCGAAACCATGGACGAAAGCGCTTATGAAAAAGCTATGCCATTTGTGAAATCAATATCAGATCCAGCTATTGTTAAAAATATCTTGCTGAAGGCCAAGGGAAATCCGGTCGCACAGTCTGAAATTTTAGCGAAATCTTTCAATATTCCACAAAGTGAATTTAACGCACTCTTTACTGAAGACGAACTGAAGAAAGCACGGCACAGTAAGTTTGATGAATTGGCCGGTGATAATGATGTTTATATCGGTTTCGACTTATCATCCGTTAATGACTTGTCTTCAATTGCTCTGGTCAAGAAGCGAGGTAATCACCTATCTGTTCTCACTCATTCCTTTTTGCCAGAAAAGACTTTCAGTGAAAAAGTTAGCGTTGAACAAAGACAGCGTTATCAGATATTCATTGATAAAGGAGCACTGGAACTCATCCCCGGTTCAATGATTGATGAAAAGTATGTGTTTGATTGGCTGGTAAATTATCTTCATGATAATGAACTAAATCCGCTTGGATTCGCCGGTGACGCTTACTACTCCAAAGATTTCAAGCGCTACCTAGCTGATTACTTTGGCGATAGCATGGTCTTTACCGTTGCTCAAAATGTTGCTAACTTATCAGATCCACTCAAGAAAACTAAGGCGTTTGTGGCTGGGGGACACTATTCACTCAAAGATGACTTAATCACTTGGTCACTATCTAACTTGCGAGTTAAAATTGACGCCAACGGTAATATGTACCCTAATAAAGAGCGGGCCATTGACAAAATAGATCCTGTGCTGGCAATGATTCAAGGTTACTGGCTCTACAACAAACTAAACAGCGATGAAGTGTGGACTGGTTGGTAAGATTATGTTATAATAAAAGTACGTCCATTGTGATGTCCTTTTTTCATCCTGGTGTTTCACCGGGGCTTTTTTTATGCTATAATATTTTTAAGGAGGTGAAAAAGGATATGCAATGGAAAGATATTAGTATGAAATTCCTATTGGGTGGTTTTGTTTATTACAAGGAACAAATGTATAGTGTTGTCGGGACGAACCAATTAAAAAAGACGGTTACACTACAACGGGTTAATAGTACCGATGAAATCTTTGATGTTCCTGTTTCTGAAATTAAAGACTGTGACTTACGGGTGACAAAGAAAGGATAGTATCTAATGAGTTATAAAGTTAAGTTCGCCGACATTTCAGCATATAATCCTAGTGACACCGGTTTCTTTAAGAGTTTATGGGACCAAGGTTACCGGGGAGTTGTTGTTAAAGTAACAGAAGGTGAAAACTGGGTTTCTCCAAAGTGGCAAGCACAGGTTAATAACGCCCTCGCCGTAGGTTTCCAGGTGGGAATCTACCATTTTGCCCGCTGGTCTAGTGTTGCTAACGCAATTACTGAAGCTAATGTGTTTTTGAACGCAGTTAAGAATTTCGGTTTTGATAAATCCACCGTTGCTATGCTTGACTGTGAAACAAATGATTATCACTTATCTGCCGGGGTTTACCAACAAGCTCTTAATTCTGCTTTGAACACAATCCGTCCAGTATTCCCTATCGTTTCGGTTTATGCAAGTAAAAGTTGGTGGACGACATTCTTGAACAGCCACAATGTCGGTGACGCTAAGGTTTGGGTTGCTGGGTATGATATCTCAAGTCTTGGTGTTGATAATGCTGCTGCTTGGCAGTGGGACAACGGCGAACGAACTGGTACTGGTGTTGACACTAACTGGGATTTTGATGGTGCTTTCACCAAGGCTACCAGTGTTGCTACTAAGCCGGTTCCAATTAAACCGGATGAAGTTAAGAAGCCTTCCGGGAAGTACGAAACTCAGGTTGATGACCTAGGCGTAACCTGGTACAAAGAAAACGGTACATTCACTGTCACGGCGGACGAGGGTATTGTTCTCCGCTGGGGTGCAACTACTAATTCTAGCGTAATTGGTGTCCTGAAAAAGGGCGCTGAAGTTAAGTATGACGCTTTCTGTTATTCAGGCGGTTATGTCTGGATTCGTCAACCACGATCTAACGGCTATGGCTACTTACCAACTGGAAACGCCGTTAATGGCAAGCGAAAAGATTACTGGGGACGTTTAAGTAAGAGGTAATTAAATTATGAGTAAACGGTTATTATATACTGAAGATTCGCCCGTTAGTTTCAAGTTGGGTGACACTGCAACCCAAATCAAGATTCAACCATTTTTTACAAGTGAAGACGTTAATGTCCCTGTTAACTTGCGGAGTTACCGGTCAATCCGTTTAGCTATCCGTAATTCTCACACGTATATTAGCTCTTATCCAGTTAGTCTATTTAATGACAACGTGGCGGTCATTTCTTCTAGTCAATTAGAGGAACTCCCGGCTGACCAATACTTTGTTGAACTCTGGTGTACTGACGATAACTTGCACTCAGATGTTTTCCCTAGTGACGAGTATCTACCGTTGCATATCAGCCCCAACGCTATGGGTGAACTAGGTGAAACAATCACGAAAGTTTCTCTTGACCAGGCGGTTAAGGAACTAAATGAAAAGATTAACGACCGGTTGAAAGACGCCAAGGGTGAACCGGGCTTGTCTGCTTATCAAGTGTGGTTGCAAGATGGAAACAAGGGTACAATCCATGATTTTCTTAACTCCTTAAAAGGTGATAAGGGTGATAAGGGTGATCCAGGACAGCAAGGTGTTCCGGGGAAGCAAGGGCTACCAGGTAATCCTGGAAAGCAAGGTATTCAAGGCGAACCAGGTAAGCAAGGTGAACCAGGTCTATCTGCATATGACTTGTGGCTGAAGGCTGGTAACGCTGGTAGTCAAACAGACTTCCTTAACTCTCTTAAAGGCGAACCAGGTAAGAACGGTCAAGATGGCACTAACGGTGACCGAGGTCCTCAGGGTGAACCTGGTAAGAGTGCTTATCAAGAAGCTGTCGATAATGGTTTCTCTGGTAGCTTAACTGACTGGTTAAAATCACTCAAAGGTGAAAAAGGTGATAAAGGGGAACAAGGTGAACCAGGAAAGCCAGGACGTGACGGTAAAGATGGTCAACCAGGACAACCTGGTAAAGATGGTGTTGATGGTAAGCAAGGACCGGAAGGCAAGCCGGGGCGTGACGGAAAGCAAGGTGAACCAGGAAAGCCGGCCACTATTAAAAAGACTTTCCAGTCAATTGCTCAATTGCAAGCTGATAAAGGTGAAGGTTTTGAAAATGGTGATTTTGCAGTAATCGCCAATAATGAGAATGAGAATGACCCTGACAATGGGAAGCTCTTTGTATGGAATAACGGCGTATTTACCTACCTGTTTGATATGAAGGGTGCGCAAGGGATTCAAGGGGTGCCTGGTGTTCCGGGTCAAGATGGTAAACCGGGTAAAGACGGTCAAGATGGTAAAAACGGTGTTGATGGTCATGATGGTCTGTCTGCTTATCAATTGGCCGTCAATGCTGGATTCAAAGGAACACTCAATGAATGGCTTGATAGTCTGAAGGGTGAACCGGGCAAGAATGGTAAAGATGGTCAACCAGGACAACCTGGTAAAGATGGTCAACCGGGAGAACCTGGTAAAGATGGTCAACCGGGAGAACCTGGAAAGAATGGTGAAGATGGTAAGCCTGGGGCGGATGGTAAGTCTGCCTACCAAGTTTGGCTAGACGCTGGAAACGCCGGAACGGTTGCTGACTTCTTAAAATCACTCAAGGGTGAAAAAGGTGCCCCGGGCATTCAAGGTGAACCTGGTACTCCGGGAAGGCAAGGTGAACCGGGACAACCCGGGAAAGAAGGTCAACCAGGAGAACCAGGGAAACCAGGTAAAGATGGCTTATCTGCTTACCAATTATGGCAAGCTCAAGGGAACGTTGGTACTGTCGATGACTTTCTTAAATCCTTAAAGGGTAAAGATGGTCAAGACGGCGCTCAAGGTGCCCCAGGTAAGAACGGTGTTGATGGTCAACCAGGAGAACCAGGGAAACCAGGTAAAGATGGGTTGGACGGTAAGAACGTTTCTGAGAACTTAATTACTACCAGTATGGTCTTCCCTGACTTCTTTGATGGTACGCCATATAACTTTGATACTTACCCCGACCCGCGAACCACATTTACCACTGACGTTTTTATTGGTACTGATCCTACCAAGAAGTCTGTTGTTGATGTGCCTTACGGAACTTTTGCAGGTCTTTACCAAACGGGATATAGCGATAACTGGTATGCAAAGGTGAATATTACAGTTAATGGTTATCCTACTGGTAAGCCAATTAATTGGTCATTCTTACGGTTCAAACCTCAAATCACGATTAATCATATTAATGCCGTTGACAACGATGGCAAGACTTATGCAAGTATTAGCGGTTATAATGATAAACTTACCGAGGGTACTATTTTAACAAAATCGGTTTCAATGAACTCTGGTGGAGCGGACGCTTGTTCAGCACTAAATCAATGCCTCGATATTAACAAGATTATTGCTCAAGGTATTGACTATACTGATTTACGAACAGGGAAGTCTTATAATAAAGCACCGTTGGTAACGATGGCTTATGTGGTTGATAGTGAGCCGTTTACCTTAAAGCAAACTGGTCCACAGGAATATGACCTTGCGCTTGAGCGCGTTTCTAATAGCTGGGGTCAACAAGGCGATGGTGTTAATCTGTTCATTGCTGGGTGGTATGGTAATCTTCCTGCAATTAGTGGTAGTAATGATAATTGGGGGACGTTCTGTCATGCTAGTCTAAATCGTGTTGAAGCGTACCAAACGAACATAGTAAATTTCATTACACCTTACGAAAATGGTAGTTCAGATAACAGTGGTGTTAATGTTAAGACACACGGCAAACAAGGATAATAAAAAAGAGTCGATAGGAATTAACCTACCGGCTTTTAATTTTGCTTATTTATCCTTCTTTTCAGGAATGTTCTGTTTGATTTTCTTATCTTGATTGTCAATTCGCAAAGTATGGAGCATTTCATCACTGATAAGACCCAACAAATTCAAGTTTTCTGTAATACTGGTAAACTCGAAGAAAGCGAATGCCCAGTAAAGAGTTGAAACTAAATCGGGTGGGAAGTGTTCCTTATCTAGCGTTGAAATTAGGTACATGATAGAAATTACACAAACTTCTGCAACTTTCTTGGTTAAATCTTGACGACCAACAGATGACTTAAGACTATGGTGTTTCATTGCCACTAACACACCAAGTAGAGTATCAAGAAGGACTAAGAGAATTACGACTTCGATCATTGTCACTGTGCTTTACCTGCCTTTAGAAATTTTATTGTTCGATTCTTATTCATTTGAAACGCTATGCTAGGGTTCTTCTTTTGCCTGAACGCTGGGGAATATACCAGTATACTATTAGTTGGAACCTTCAGTGTTACCTGACCAGTAACCCCGTTTTCATCAATCATATCTGTTGGTGTAATCTGAGATTTCTTCGTCCAGTCAACCTTCTCGGTTAAATCGACAATATCTTCTTTTGATAATAGCTTAATAACGTCTTGACCAGGGTGTGCTTGAACCTGTTTCTTATACTCATCGCTAAGGTCAATATTCATAAAAATGTTTTGTGCGTTATCTAACTTATGCTGATTGCCGTCATTAAATAGCCGTCCAGGAATGGTACAGCAAAGATTCTGCCACGGATAACCAGCAAACTGATATAATGACATACCATACCTCATAGCAGGAATTTCTTTATAAGACTTGCCGTCCTCAGTGACATCATACAAATATGAAATCAAATCGTATTCGTTACTACCACTTGTTCTCTCTTTGTATGATAAAGCGATCACAACCCCCGCCCCGTCTGTGTATATGTCATTTTCATTGCTTGTATCTGTGAGAACACGCAGCTTTACCTTCTGATATATTGTTGCCATTAATTACACCCCTTTATCCTTAATTATAACAAAAAATAGAACAAAATTAAATAGTGATATTTGCAATGTTTAATCAGCCGTGCTATAATGTAAGTAATTATCAAAGGAGGACATTACAATGCAATTTACTCTACCCGACTTAAAGAACGATAAGAAGAAGCTTCACTTTATGCGGACACTCAAGACTGAAAAGGATTTCAAAGACCGCTACGATGTGGAATTTAATGCTCAGCTCGGTACGGTATTGTCTGTTATGATGGACGTAGATAAGAATCCTAACAAGCGAAACATTGAAGCGCTCACCGACTTGAAGTTTAGTGAAACTCGTAATAAGTTGGTTGCTTTTATGTACGCGAAGCGGAATGAAGACGGCGTATTATATCAGAACCGAAACACAATTGATGAAGCTGAACGGCTTATTCGTGATGGTCATATCAGCCCAAACGCTGTATTAGTACAACTATTAAAAAGTATCTAAACCGCCGCGTGAATTAGTAGGTAAGAACGGGGACACTAGCTCCGATTACTACCCGATATATAGAATAATTGGCGCTCTAATGATTATGCACCAGCCAATGTCGGATATTTTGAAAATGGACTACTTGCAAGCCCTGCTCTGTATTCACTACTACACAAAACTTAAAAATCCAAAAAAGAAAGAGAGTAAACCGCTCTACTAATCATAGTGGAATGGTAACCCTCTTTTTTTATTTGTATTTTTCTACCTTTTTGACATTAAAGTCATTCCAGCGGTCAACTTCTTTACCGTCTTGATAAGCAATCACAACTGGAGCTGAATATAATCCTAATTTCTGGAACTCCGCCCGCTTCCGGTCAGTGATAGGTAGCATCTGAATTTTATTCGCCGTGTTTTTCGATAAGACGGCAGCAGTTAGACGGCACTTACCGCAGCCTTTGTTATAGTAAATTGTAAAAGTCATTATTATCCTCCTAAATAAACGGCTTATATTCCAGACCGGCTACACCATGAATTTCAGCACCAGACACCGAGATATTAACACTTCGAGTACCGATAGCTTTCAAGTTATTCAGCAATTGAGCGTATGCAAAATCCGATGATGTCTTGTTCTTAACAAACGCTCCTAGGTTAAGACCACCTAGGACAATTGAACCAGCGTTACCAACAATGTCTGATATTGCTGGAGTAAAGTCGTATTTAATTCTCTTCAAATATTGGTCTATACCAAGTAAATCTTCTCGATCTTGCCGGTATGCAATGCCATTAGATGCAATGAACCAGTCAGCACTTGAGCCAACAGGGTAATTAGCTGTTGTAAAGTCAACCCGTGTCCCGTCAACAGTAATAGAGAAATCACCATGAGGACAACTCATCTTAAAACCCTTGACGTTTGGATATGCTTGACTGGAGATTACACCATCCCCGCTCCACTTACTTAGACTAGACGGATTCTGTGGAAAGTAATTCTTAGGAATGTTAACCCCTGAACCGCTGGTGTGGTCATAATAGGCGGAACCCGTCCAAAAACCGTCGACCGCGATGTTAAGATCGTATTGGACCCCGTTTTCGTAGATTCCGTCAACCTTTTCAGCACTAGAAATCATAGCTCGCTTAGTAAAGATATGTTTCTTACTTTCATCAACAGCAATTCCCAGGAATACCAGGTGACCGGATAAGTTGCTGATAACAACGTGTGCTTGTCTCATAGTAGGAAAAGTTAGTGTCATTTTAACTGAAGCCGTTTTAGCATTATAGATAAGTCCGTTATAAGACTTGACCGTTGAAGATGTTGGATTAACACCAGAAATTTCGGAAACCATTATCCACGGCACATTTTCATAGCTGTACGCATTCATGATGTCGTTTTGAAATTGAACGCTGTTGAATGGGGTTGTATGAACCAAGTCCCGTTTGTCACTGGTATAGACCGATCCGTTATCACAAATAAAATAAACTGTTCTTGTATCCATTTGATTATCCTTTCTTAAATCATTGCTGATTCTGCTAACTTAACAAACACGCCGGACGGGGCAGTGATGTTGGTCATATCACCTTTTTTCAGGCTATGGAGTAAGTCGTAAATATAACGATCAGCTTGCCCGATATCACCCAGGTTAATTGTTGAAGATAGAATATTGTTGACAGGTGTATCGCTGTGATAAAGAATATCAACAGTGTAAACGTTTCCATCTTCAGTAATTACCCATGTCCCGGGTTGGCTGGTTCGCATAGCAAGGCCACCACCAACGTTAACACTTGTTTCCCCTTGAAGCAATAAGCCGTTTTTGTTAAAAAGCAGTGCGTCCGAGTAGTGAGGATCATTAGTAAGAATGTTTGAGTTATCGTTGGCCTTTTGCAACGGCGTTTCAGTAAACCGAGCGTTGTTTAGACTGCTCCCCCACGGGTGGAAAGTATAAGTTTGATTAGGACTAACGTTTAGGTCATCATTAATAGTTGCGTAGACATTGCTTGCCCAAACGCCTTCGGTTTCCAGAGTAACGTTGATTTCAATTGCGTTAATATGATTATTTTCTTCAAAGCTAACATTAACCGGATGAGCGTCACACCGCCACAAGATATGTTCGCTATCTCCATTAGTTAGGTAAACCGCCGTTATCTCATTAATTACATCATTAATGATTACTCCCCGTTCATAACGATTACGGGCAACGATTGTAAAAGTGGTTTTTCCATTTTTGATATCAGCATATGTTCGGCCATTGACAATACCAGAACCGTTTGAAGCGAAATTAACTTCCCGGGTAGGATTCCCCGCCTTAACATTATAGATAAAAAGATAACGGTCAGCATTATGCAGCTGTGGAATATCACTTTGATTAGTTTGGGTAAAAATACGCCCGTCACGTAGTTGTAGTTTGATTCTATAATTTTCTGCCATTTTTTGATGTCTCCTATTGGCTCTCAGACGTTCCGAAAAACAATTAAGTTGGTAGTTCTCCGTTAATTTGCGTCTAAATCTAAATTATTTCATCAACGAAATACTGTCATTTGTAGCAAGTGCGACTTCACCAGTAACAAAATTAATTTCTTGTAATTGCACATAAATCGGATCTTTCCCCAGGTTAACAATTCCGAAAGTTGAGCCAATTTTAGGCAACATTCCCTTATAAGGACGACCAACATTTTGTTTAGGTGTGTCTATTACTTCAAATATCCATTCCGTTGATTGTGGTGTATCATGAGCTGTCTTAATGTCTAGTGGTTGCGGTTGTGTTGAACCATCTTGCAAAATTGCTAGGGAATAATGAATGTCCCATGGATCTTGCGTTGACCCGCCCTTAACATCATATGTTCCCAGGTCAATTGTGCTTCCGCCTTCAGCGGTAAACGGCTTGTCATCAATAATTTCTCGGTGGTCATCGTTGCTACCAGATAAGTCTTTATACCACCTGGTTAGTTGATATGAGTAACCACCATAGTTACCGTTTCCGGTCATCTTCAATGTAAAGTGCTTTCTAGGAACGTGAGTGGCTACAATACTCGAAGAACCGGTTCCGCTATTACCAGCAAAAACATACTCGGGAAACTCACTAACAGTCATTGTGTAAATGGTATCATCATCTCCACCAAGTGCGGGGAAGTTGACGTTCCATGTGCTACCTGTACTGCTGCCACTTACAGACTTGCTAGTGACATAACTTCCGTTGCGGTAAAGTTTGACTGTTACTTCGGCCGGACGTATCTGTGAGTAGTTTCCAAAGTCATTCCAACTGATATATCCTGAAAATCCCTTTTTTAGAGTTGCGACGACTTCAATTTTTTCGTTTATAGTATCCGGAAGATAAGGGTATTTCTTCCCATCAAAGTCGGTAAAAACAACTTTTCCCCCACCTTGCACTATTTCATAGTCATAGTATGGACTACTTCCTTCAACATTTCCAATAACATAATCGCTTTCATCAGTACCCCAATTAACAGAAAACGGTGTTATACCAGACGCAACGAATTTATTATCGTTGGAATATACCGAAATGTTGTCAGAAGACGGACGATAGCCATACTTATTGTTTTGATCTTTATACGTCAAATTTACAGTACCAGTTACATTAACAGGCCGTTTTCCGTCACCGTCATAGTACGTTGTTGCACTAGCATCAACATTTACATTTTGCCCAGATTCAGCTTGAATAACATCCGATCTATTAATAATCATGTCTTTAACTGCTACGGTTTTTCCTTCAGTAAAAGCATAACGCCCGCTACCACCAAACTGTTTATAGTCAACATAGTTCTTGTACTCTACATGAGAAAGTCCGCCGTTGCCAGACGGCCTAGCCGGAATAGTAATTGTGTCTGGAGTAAATTCATCACCGTGTTCGCCAAACTCACAATGTACAACAATCGTCTTTTTTGAAAGTACATATCTACCAACGAATAGTGGGTTGGCATCTACAATTGCCAGTTGTTCAAAATTAAATGTTATTGTCCCTGCCATTGATTATTCCTCCACATATTGCGTTAACATAAAGCTATTTGATAAATTAGCCTTAATAGTATACAGCGAGAACGGCTTATCCCATAAGTAATTCAGCTTAGAGCTAGCTTCAAAAACCGCAGTTTGGTCATCATACTTATCAATATTAACCGTTGTTTTAACAGGCACACCGACACGATGAGCTGGTGAACCGTCCGGGTACTTGAAACTGTACTTATCATCGCTATCAATGTGGTCAACAGCATACCCCCGGCTAGTCTTAGCAACCATGATATCATTGTAGTATTTTGCCGATTTTGAACCGTTTTGACCGTCTTCAACCTTATTGTAGATACATTGAACTAGGTTGTATTTGTCTTTAGCGTTTTTGTAGTTTTCCTTAGTCACTTCAGAAATATTAAGAGCATCCGCACTCACTAATACGCCGTCTCGTTGCTGCGTCCAGTCTGAAGCACCCCAGAATGTTTTGTCATTCTTGAACTGAAGCTGTGCTACACCATCGCGAGCAGGACAGTAGTAAATGACTGCCAGGCCACCAGTTTGACTTTCCATAACTTTCTTAAATTCATCAAGCGGGTCAAAAGAATAGGTGGTGGCTTCTTTAATATTATCGGCATCATCCACAGGTTTGCTAGGATCTGATAAATCAACCTTAACAGTTTCAGTAGGAATTCGAGCGTTTAATCCTTGCTCAACGGTTACAACCGGGAAAACGGAATCCTTTTGAATTTTGAATGGATTAAGGCTTGTAACAACCCCAGCACTGGTATTCCACCAGTTTGAAGCACCATATAGCAGATTTTTGAGGATATCAATTCCGCCAAACGTTGTGGTCTTATAGACACCACCGTCAACCATGCTAGCGGTCTGCTTACCAGAAATTAAAATTAAAGGCTGAAATGTATATGTACCGGTGTTATCGTCAATTTCAGTTAATCCCAGTGGAACAAAGTTTTTCAGATCTTGGCTTGTAAAAGCATCCATTAAATCCCACGCTCCGCCGGCATTAGACCAGTTAACACCAGTTAGAATGTCACCCCGTGTAGGATCATATCCCGGGAAGTTATTAAACTTAAATTGAACACGGTGCATGTAGTCCTTAGCAGTGAACACGTCACTCACCAATGTTGCCCGCACCAAGTAAGAACCGGCCGTGCCATCAGCGTTGATATGATAAAGCAATGCTGGAATAGTGATATTATATCCATGGCCGTTAATATCCATACTATTATCCCACCTTACATTTTCATTTACTACAATTATAACAAAAAAACGGCTCTAATTAAAGAGTCGCTTCATATGCTTAGATAAGTTGTTCTTGACGAAGTACCCGCCGTGTTTGCTGTCCGACCATTTCTTTCAATGCTTCCATATTATTGTTAAGTCCAGTAATAGTAATGTTCACACTTTGAGAAATCATACCCAGATTGTTAAGACTTGAGATTGCGTCGTAAGCAACCGGACGAAGATCTCTCATCCGATTCATCAACCCTGATAACGCATTAGATAGATTTGTTACCGAGACGGCACTTTGAGTAGTATCAATATTGATGCTTTTCATAATATCACCTTGTAATGGTGACAGTGCTTCCTTAGTTTTATCACCAAGTCCGGCAACTGGATTTATTCCAGAGATACCAGCCATAACACGAGTTTTGACGTTAGCCATTGCTGTTTCAACAGTATTAGCTGTATCATCAATACCGCCTGCAATCCCTAGTGGAATAAACCGACCAACTTCATCACGCATTAACCGAGATGGTGAGTGGATTCCCAAAGCTTTCTTGATAGGTCCTGGAACAACCTTTAACGCGAAGTCATGAACCTTGTCAGCTAACCAGTTACCCATGTTAGCGATACCATTCCACAACCCCATGATGATGTCGTGACCAATACGGTTCATCGCTTGACCAGCTTTACTAAAAGCACCTTGTAATCCATTCCAGGCGTTCTGACCAATTTTGCCCAGACTCGAAGCATTGAACACGCTACGGATAGCGTTGATTCCAGCGTTAAAGATGTTAGACATTGCCCCGCCAATACGACCAAACACAGACGTGATAGCATTAAAGGCCCTACCGGCAATACCACCCAGGTTACCAGGATTTAAGTGTGAACCAATTCTTGATACAACGTCACGGAAAATGTTACCGAACCAACCACCTAATCCTTGAAATGCACCCTTCAACGCACCAACAGCTTTTCCGCCCAACCCAGCGAAGAATTGAATGGATAACCATTGCGTGATGAAGTTGATCGCACCGAAAAAGATATTCTTGATACCTTGCCAGGCGTTACTCCAGTTACCAGTGAACACGCCGTTAATGAATTGCAACAATCCTCTCAGAGCTTGAAGCACACCGCCAATAATATTAATAGCGGGCTGAAGAACGAACATCATTGCCCTAAAAGCAAGCACAATTGGTGAATCGTTACCTTTCTTACCGCCAATTGGAGTTGTCAAGAACTTAATGACAGCACTTACCGCACTAGCCGCATCCTTGAACAACGGAACAATTTGAGATGTAATAGGTTTCAGAGTTTCAAAGGCTTCAGACAATGGTGATTTCTTGCCCTTGCCGATAGGCCTGGTCATCTGGTCAACAATATTTTTTACACCGTTAGAGAGTGATTGCACGACATTGAACACAGACTTGCCGACTCCAGACAGTGTAGAAAGCGCCGTCTCAAGTGGTGACTTACCACCCTTGCCGACAGGTTTAGTTAACCAATTCCACAGATCTCGTAAAATGCTGATACCATTCTTGATAACAGATTGAACTTGATTGAAGACTTGACCGATAAATTCAAGCGCCAATTGGATAGGTGATTTTCCACCCTTGCCGATAGGCTGAGTTAATGCACTAAACAGGTTAGACACCAGTTGCCCCACTAGCCGGAACACACCTTGAACATTCTTCATCACAGTAGAATTTTTCACAAATTCAATGATAGCAACCGTAGCCTTACCAACGATAGGGTTGATTTCACCAAACGCCTTTTTAATGACCCCTTTGGTCTTATCCATTTGAGTAGCAACACTACCCAGACCTTCTTTATTAAATCCAGCGTCAATTTCTTTCAGCATATCTGTCAACCCGTTCGTCACAGCAGTACGCATATTAGCAAAAGAAGTACCGATACCACTGGAGTTTTTACGAGCCATTTCAGCAAAACCATTTTGTGACTTATCCAGCTCAATGAACTTATCGTTAAGCTGATCCATAGTAATCTGTCCGGATTGTAAAGCCTTGTACAGGTCTTGTTCTGCTGATTTGCCAGTGAAACCAAAAGCGTTAGCAACCTTCCGCAGTGAAGTAGGCATAGTTTCCATCAAGGTACGCCAACTCATCATATCAGCCTTACCAGTTGAAAGCATTTGAGTATACTGAATCATTCCACGGGAACTATCTTCAGCACTTGCACCGCTAGCAAGGAAAGCATCGTTCAAGGCGCTAGCTGATTGAGCCGCCCTAGTAGCGCTACCAGTGATAGGTGCTAGCTGTTGAGCAACCGCCGTGATATCCTGAAGTTTCGTTGGTAAGCCGTCGACGCTTTGTTTTAGAATTTCGGTTGACTTGGTAGTATCTTGCGTACTGTAACCCAGTGCATCCATAACCCTAGGGTATTTTTGAAGGGTATCATAGCGACTAACAGCGCCATCAAGACTTTCTTTCATATAGCCAAGACCACTACTGATAAGTGATAATCCACCCGCTATACCAACAATGTTTCCAAAACTTAGCCGCACTCGATCAGCACCACGCTCAATGCCGCCAAGAACACCAGTGATACCAGCTAACAGTGGACGCAGCGCGCTTGTTGACCGTTGGCCTCGGAGCATACCGGCATTAATCCGGTTACCTGTTCTTTCAGCAACCATTCCTGTTTGTTCCATTGCTTCACGGGTGTCACGTAGCTGCCCTCGGAAAGCTGAAGTGATATCCAGACCAAACGCCCGGTGCAACATCGTTGCTAAACGTCCAGCTTCAGTGATAGTTCCTTGTAAACCATGCTCACTTGCCAGGCTGTTAATCCGTGTCCGCAATTGAACAACGTTAGTTTGTGCCCTGGTAAGGGCTGTTTGTAGCTCCCGTACCCGGCTAGACTCCTTGTCAACCCCTGGTTCGTTTTCTAACTGTCGTAAAGCATTTTTAAGGGTATCAACCTTGCTCTCACTTTGAGTTAACGCACCCTTCAAAGCATTAATTTGGCTTTCCAGAGCAGAAAAATTACCAGTGACCTTAAAACTTTCGGAAAAGGCTTTAGCATTGCTTTCCGCACCCTTGATTTTTTCGTCAAGTTGTGATAATTGCTGGTTAATCTGAATAAATGGCTTGCTTTCACCCAAACGAGAATAATTTTCCCTCATAAGGTTAAGGTCGGCCGTTGTCCTGGTGATTTGCGCTTGAAGAGCTTGTGCTTGTTGGCTTTGAGAATTAAACCCAGGTTGCGATGATAGCTGATTTAACTTTTCCTTCAGAGTAGTTACGAGATTGTTAGATTGTGTAATCTGTTCCCGCATATTGCTCATCATGTTAGTAAAATCTTTGGTATCACCCGTCAGCTTAAACGCCGTGTTGAATCGTTTTCCAGCATCTTGAAGTGCCGATAGCTGTGTCTGAGCATTATTGATATCACGGTCAAGCGTAGAAAAAGCCGTGTTTGACTTTAACCTGTTAGCTTGAGCCTGCACCATCTCCATTTGAGATGTGACTTTGGATAAATCACTATTCAGCTTTTGCGCAGAACGAGAGCTTGCATCAAAGCCTGGTTCTTTTGATACTTTTTCAAGCACCTGTTGATATTGACCTTGCTTTTGCCGTAATAAGTCGTACTGCTTTTCTAAATTTTCAATTTGACGTACTGCAACGGAACTATCGCCGGTTAACTTGAACGTGTTAGACAAGTTTCGGCTTTCCGCCCGCAATGTTCGCATTTGAGAATTGATGTTGCCAATAGCTTCGGTGACACTTTTATAATCCGCCCCGAATTTCAATAGATAAACCGAGCCTGCCATACTAACCGTCCTCTCTAATAATAAAAAAAGCGGGATTAACCCGCCTTAAAATCTCTATTAACCCTTAGGTCCTGCAACACTAGCAAAGTCAGCAGGTGTTAATACCTTGTTAGCGTAGGTATCAAAGACACTTGCATTTTCATCAGTACGTTCTACACGGAACTGCTTGACGTTGGTATCTGTACCATTAATATTAAAGTTGACACCATTGACCGTTATCGTACGGGAGTATTTCTTTGGATTAATTTTTTCGCCGTCTTCATCGTCACTTTCCTTATAATCGCTTGACGTACAGCCGTAGTAGGCTTCCAGAACCTTAGATTGTTTCCCGTTTTCATCTTGTTCAGTCAAGATACGTTGGATTGAGAAAGCAGGGTGAGTTGTGGTATCAATGAACCCACCGTTGACCTTTTCGTGTCCCATTTGCTCCATTTCTTTATCGGTAAACTGATAATTTTCAGTGCTGATTGTAAGAGTCTTGGGGTCAATCAAAGTCAAGTGGGTTTGAGCATCTGCATAAATCGTTGATGATTTTTGTTCAACTGAAGGCGCAAACTTGGTAATACCAGTTGAATGACCAGTGGAATTACCACCGGCAGGGTCAGCGTAGTTAACTAGCTGTGTACCATGAAAAATTTTTCTTGTGTCATAGAATCCGGTTGCTTCTTGTTCAGCCATGACTTTTCACCTCATTAATTTCATTGTCTTTATTGTAGCATAACGTATTTACTTTTTCAACGCTTCATCTTGAAATTCCTTAACATATTTGTTTTTCCACTTGGTATAGAAACCTTTGGTGTGCATACGATCAGAGTAGTTAAGAATATTAACCAATCGGAAACGATCGTCAGTAACTTTCACACCAGCCGTGTACTTGTGTTTAGACAAGGCAACACTATTTCTCAAGCGACCAGTTTTAATTGGCGCGACAGAGTGCCATTCAGTAATTGCCCGTTGTGATACAGAACCAGCCGTGTTAACCACTCGGTCACGAGCGTCTAGGATAGCCTTGACCATTTCTCGTCTACTGAGAACAGACAATTGAGAAATATCATAATATTTTTTCATAGCACAAACACATCCTTCGTCCATTCACTAGCCGTTCCTAGGTGTTCGTCAATTTCAACGGCGTGTTGTGACTCCCATTTGTCTTTCATTAGTGCGTACGTCCGTTTTTCGTTAGAAATTAGCACTAAGTCAAGCGTTACTGTTGCATAATGAAAATTCTCATCAGCAAACTTACTATCAGTCGTATAGTTCAGGATTGCGTGTTGCTGGTCAAGGTTGCGTAAGTCGTTAGGAGCAGCATACCAGTCAATTTTCATGTTAAGCAACTTTTCTAGGTCAGCTTTAATATTAGCCAACTTATCTTGCACACTAATATTCAACATTAAACACCAACCTCCAGTTTGATACGGTTCATTCCAGCCATATCAGCACGTAAAATACGCATTGTCCGGCCACCGGGGAATCTTATACTGTCATATCCTTCAATGAATCGCATATCAGAGTGAAAATAGATTATCCAGGACAAGTGAGCGTTAGTTGACAGTTGATACCAGTTTTTAGCCTGAACAGTAGGGTTAGTACGCCGTCCTTTGAATCGCTTAGGCTTCAGTTCTTTATCTCTTTTACTAAATACTTCAAATGTTTCAGGCTTCATCTTCACCCATCCAGTCTTTCGTGTAGCGGAAGCGTTGTTCCATGGTTGTAATCAAGTTACGATGATAATTATAAAGGTTGGCTTGCAGCTCATCACCATAGAGTGTCAAGAAAAGAACTTCTTCACAGTAAGAATGAACCGCTTTGTTAGCCTTTTTAACATCGAATTCCGGGCATAGATCTTTAACCGTCCGTAAAGCTTGTTCTTCAATCCGGGTAAACCGATTTTCCCATGCGTTATACGTATCATCATCTAAATCTAAAAACGCTTTGTAATTGTATAATGTCATAATCCGCACCTCTTGTTACATTATAACATAAAAAAATAGCCCCTGCCATATTAGACAAGGACTACTTCAGAATAAGTGTTACTTACCAGCTTGCGCAACCGTAGCGTACCGAGCAATACCAGCCCGCATAAGAGAACCAGCAGTATATGCCCGGCTTTCAATATATTCGGAGTTAGTAGTGATAGCAAAATCACTCAAAGTTTCAACACCAGAACCAGCAAAACCAACTAGGTAAGAATTAGTATCAAGCATAACATAAGGGTGAGAATCATCGAGGAAGAAGGTTTTAACTAACTTACCACCGAGATTTAAGCCGTTGCCAGTCAACATACCAACGGACCAAGCGTCACCTGCCAATGCCAAAGCTGCCCATGCCTTTGGTGAAAGGAAAACAGTTACATTGTCGGAATCAATTGAAGCAACGTCTGTCAAGAGAGCCGTCTTTAGGTCCTCACCAGTCCAGTTTGCCTTTAATTGGGTTTCTTTAGCCAATTCATCTCCAACAATTGGGTAGATAGCGTCAAACTTGGTGCCATCTTCATTTACAACGCCACCAACAAGGATTGCTTGTGAAACTCGGTTGACAACGTAGCGTGGTAATTCACCAAGCACCCATTGTACCAGTGCGCCACCCTTCAAATAGGTCATGTGATCTAAACGCTGTAACTTGTAGATAGCTTTAGGGAAAATGTTACGACTTACCAACGTGGTTTGTTGCAACTTCTTTTCAGCGTTAGTCTTGTGTCCCCATGCACCATCAGTGTTTTCTGCCTTTTCCATAACCAATTCGCCAGGTTGGATATTGTAAACTGGGTGGAATTGTGAGAAAACAGAGTTTGAGCGAATAGCATCTTGAATTGCGCCAATGATGCGCTTTGGAAGGATATCGTCCTCATTGATATCTTCAGTGATAGTTACACCATGGTCACTCAAGACGTCCTTCCACTGGTTCATCATACGACTTTTGTCACCCTTAGCTTGAAGGGCTAGTTCAGCGTACTTTTGAACGGCTGTATTTGTATCAAGAAAGTCACTCATTATTTTTTATCCCCTTTTCATTATCTTATTGTCATCATAACACAAGTTACATTAATCTGCAACAAGTTTCTTAACTTTACGATAATTTTCGTAAGTAAATGCTGAAGGGTTGGTTTGAAGCACAACCTTTAATTGTTCCTTCATAGCTTCCTTTTCAGTATCAACATCGTCTTCATTATCGTCAGGGTTATCAGCCGTCTTATCGCTGTCCCCATTTTCAGATAATACTTTAACCAATGAATCGAAACCAGCCTTGATTGCGTCAGCGATAACTTGGTCACTTGGCTTTTCTTGACCGTCGTTATTCTTGTCAGTTGATCCAGGTTGTTGTTTCTTATTATCAGTAGTGTTATTTTGCTTTTCCTTATCGTTATCCATTTCTAGTACCTCCACCGTTGCTTTACTGTCAGCAGGAACTGGTGTAACAGACAATTCCAGCAAGTCCAATTGATTTACCGTTTGACCTTCATAGTCAAGAACTTTGAAACCAATAGATACACTCTCGACACCATTTTGAATTGCTTCTAAAATTAAGTCACGGTCAGGCGCATTATCGAAAAGCTTTCCTTCATAGTGTAAACCTTCTTTGTCAGCTTCCCCAATGGTCACAGCACCAATTGGTTGACTGTCCCATTTGTGATTAGCCAGTAAAGGAACTTTCTTTCCCGCCAGACCAGATACAGCACCTTCAGTAATTGTAATACCGTTGCGCGTCTTGGTTAGCGAATTGGCAATTCCTTTAATTTCGTTCTTGTCGTCAACAGTTGACAAGGTGACAACGTTAATCATCTTATTCTTCAGCATTATTAGTCCCCTTGGTTTCTAGTTTTTTATTAATTTCATCGTTGTTAAGAGCAACCGCATTCTTGTTAGACATAATCAATTCACCAAGACCATCTGGATATTTATCTTTACCCAGAGCTTCACGGACTTCATCCGCCGTTAGGTAACTATTATAGATACCTTCCTTAGCCATTTGAGTAAATGACTCCAAAGTGGAGAACTGCATTAGATCAAGAATGACATCAATTCGTGCGCCGTTGATATAATTGTCACGGCCAATTACTGCATAGTCTAATAATTCTTCTAGCGCATTGCTAATTGGAACTAAATGACTTGCATAGAACGCCCGGTAATCACTTTCATCATAATCACCAGTCAGAATCTTAGGACTAATATTTAATTCCTCGTAAATCAACGTTCTCAGATCATTTAATGCAGTGCCATCTGGATTTGTCAATCCCTGGTGATCTTTTGAGCTTTCATCTTGAACAGTTGTAAATGCCGAATACTTGTCAATCTGATTTCGCACATTGTTTAGACGTTCAGCTAATTTACTTGCAATATCGCTTGGCGCAGTGTCAGCTTTCAACTTAGTGTTCAACTCAAGCACATTAGACGACTGTTTGTTCGATAAGTTATACAGCAAGTTAGCATACTGGTCTAACAACCGCTGGGGTATATCAGTCTTGAGATATTTTGCCTTAAAAAGCTTATATCCCGGCTTCTTAACTGGACTAACTTCAAACATCTTGATCGTTTTATTTGCAGGTTGAGTAACCTTATAGTAAACAAGGCCGTGGTCAAGAAGCGACTTCGCAAATACATACAACATTTCATTAGCCGTTTGGTCACTGTTAGGGCGAACATTCAGCAGATAATCAAGTGATTGCTTTGATGAAACGTTACCCTTCACAGTAATCATAACCTTAGTGAACTCACGAGCGATGAAAGAGTTGATATGCTCAAACAGGTTGTAATCCTTGTATGATCCGTTTCCTGCTTCCAGGTAGATGTAGTTGTTTATGTTCTTGTCCAAAGGGACTATTGCGTCCGGCTCACGGGCAAGATTAAAAATGCTATTAAAAAGCCCCATTCTTAGTCACCTTATTCTTGAGTAGTCACAGTCCGAGTAACATGGACGTGATAATGGCTATTAGCGGAATTAATGCCAGCTTTAGCAAAGTAAAAAGTACCATATACAAGACCAAAGTAGCAAAAAAACAAAACGACAACAGCGATGACGCTAGCAGCAACTTGAGCGATTACTTTATTCATGATATATTTTCTCCTTTACTTATAATTGTAACATTAATAGTTTACATTGTCTACAAAAACACGAAATAGGTCAGCGTTAACTTTTTGACCATAGCAGATAGTCTTATAACGCATAAGGTCACTGATAATCGGTAAGCCGTTTTTCTTCTTGAAGAAACTACCACGATAAACAGTGTATCGACGTGAACCGGTGTAATCCCAACCATCGGTGAATACCAAGTGATAATGTGGCTTACTTTCGTGTGCGCTCCTGTAGAAGTGATACAGGTGAACAATCGGCTGCCCAAAGAATTCAATGTAGTCCCAGACATAACTTGAATCAACAGCAGATACAACTGAAATATGTGAACGCAAACCCATATCGTCTAACGGGTCAAAGTCAGCACTTGCAATAAATTCTTTACGACTGGAGTTATAAAATTCTGGATAAGCGTTCTGCCCACAGTACCAACACTCAATAGCCAGTTGATTAACTTCAACCTGGGATACTTTCTGATAAATACCCCCCTCCAATTTACTATCCATCTCAACAATCAGATCACCCTGGAAGTGAGTGTTAATTGTCTGATTGCTGTCAACCACCTTAAATTTACCTTTTCCTAAAGGCTTAATCTTTCGTTTGAACGTCATTGTAATATCCTCCTTGTGTAATGTGCTTTGTCTTTACATCTTATATACTACACCTTTTTTATCTGGTGTCAACCATTTTTCTATTTTTTCTTCAAAAATTTTTACATAGAATGCAACATCAAGATTATCAGGCTTTCCGGCGGTTCTCACATCGCCATTAGTGATAGTCATTTTATCTGGTGAAGAACCAAACTTTGAGCCAGTGTCATTAACAGTTTCTTTCAAGAATAATTCGCCGTTTGTTGAAGCATAAGCCCGATTGACTTTGTTCTCTAATCGTTTGCCGTTTTTATCAATAACATACCCCGTTAGTGTCTTAGTCTTTTGAGAAGATAACGTGTAGCAAAAATCTAACAGAGAGTTACTTTCACCAATTGTTTGAAGTGGTGATTTACCATAAGCAAGATAATTGACAATCATTCGAGGGAAGATAACCGGCGTACTAGCTTTCAGTGGATCACGAACAAACGCTTGTGCGCATTCAATACTCTTTAACTTCAGCTTATCATTATCCTTAACAGCAATGTAACTATTAACATCCTTTTGAATGAATCGCTTGAAGTGAGTTAATTCCAGGGACAACTTAAATTTATTTTCCCACGTGTGACGAATTTTTTCCATTTCTTCTTCACTCATTTTTCCTAGTTGGAAAGCAACACCATCTGTGTTTGTCTGAATAACTCTACCACCAGCGTTGTGAAGCATCAAACAAAGATTATAAACTGCAACCATACCGGCGACATTAACGTGAATAGCACAGTGACCATTAAACAGCTTTGAATAAGGAGAACGTAATAAACCGTAAACGCTGTTAATAACAATCTTTTGGGCTTTTGCAATTGGTAAGCCGTTTTTCTTGCTAGCCATCCGTTCAGTAACTAAATTCTTGAAGGTATCAGTTGCAAGCCCCAACAGACCATCTCTAATAATGATATTAGGAAACATGGACGTGACATCAAGTTGGTAAACGTTGTCAATATCTAATGGATCATAGATCGCTTCAACTTCACCTTTACTATTTTTGGTTAAATGACCAACAGCAGAGTGTAAACCACCCCATGCCCATTTGAAAACGTTGCCCATAGCTTCCTCATAACGGAAAATTGGAGCCTTTTCAGCTTTGCGCTTCTCACGATCTTTTTTGGTTTTGGCTTCAGTAACATAAGGGCTATCTTTAAGCGCCCGTTTGAGAAAATTTTCAGTTTCTGGACTAACATTAACAATTTCTGGAGCTTTTGGACACATATTTTCTAGCTTATTCCATCCTAGCAGGTAACTAGCAGCAATCGTGCCATTCGTGTAATTCTTTGATAAAGCACCCCAGCCGTATTCCTTAACTAGCAGTTTCTTTGAATCAAAATAATTACCGTGAAGGTCATCGTTACGGGTTTTATACAGGTCCTTAGTCGCTTGTAAATCCTGAACATTATAATGAACAGTTTCCATAATCTCGTCTAATGTAAATTCATCGTCCTTGTCGAATGGAATTGATGACTCTTCAACAGGTAATCCACGCATGGCTTCATACTTCTTCAATGAAACGTTGTTTGGCAGTTGTTCACGGGTGTCAAGTGTAGAGAATGCTTTTGAGTGACGAAACGTTTTATGTTCAGCAATTATTTCATGTGTCTTTTGAAATGGTTCATCAATCAGACCATTTAAGATATCAACGATGATATGGTCATCATAATGGTGGTTGTTAAAACCTACGAAGTCATCTAAACGGCGTAAACCGCGCTTACTCAATTCAGGATGATTAATGTAAACCTTGGTACCATGGTAATCAATAACTTGTGGTTTTTGTCCTTTAGCGTTACAGAAAACATATGATGAGCCGTCTTCTTCCTTGACGAAGCCAACAAGATTCATCATCTTAAAACATTCAATATCGTAAAAAAGTAGCATTCTATCATCTCCCTTGTTCACTTTGGATTGCGAATTGCGTTGTGAAATTGTGCTGGTTCCTGTGCCTGGTAACTGATATTTTCTTTATCCCACTGTACTAATGCTTCAGCCACATCATCATAGTCCATACCCAGGTGCTTAACCATGTGATAGCATAGCCGCCTGTATTCGGATTGACGACCACCGACTTCAGGAACAGGAACTTTTGACAAGTACCTCAAAGCATTTCCCTTTTTATAATAACGGTGGACTTTAGGCTGCGGCTTTGGTGTCATTGCATCCAGCACTGCTGCTAAATTAGCTGGTAGCTCTTGCAACTGGTCAATAAATCTATGATTAAGGTCAAGGTTGTCAAAACGATAGCCCGGAAAAACACGAACCTGACTATCACGATTACTTATTTCAACACCTTCAGCAACTTGTTGATTGCCAGTGAAACGCCAGGAATGCTTTCCATCAGGGACTTTGAAGAAATAATGTTTGTTAGTTCCACCAATTTTAGTTTGACTAACCGTATGAATGTTAGGGATGATTTTTGCCAGTTCTGACGAGCCGTTCTCCTCGTCGTTGTGGTCATTGTCAACGTCAATGTAACAGAAATCATCATAATTAGGTTTTAGTCCTAACCCCCATCCTAAACGCATAGCCTTTTCGATTCGTGAAGGGTCATTAGTACGCCATTTGGTCCAACCTTTATAGTATGGCTGTTTCTGTCCTGGATTCAAGGGAATAACCTGATAACCTTGCTCCCAGAAATAAATTGCCAGGTCAACCCTAGCTTGAATTGTCGATTCGTTCATTGTGTATGTCCCCTTTTACCTGATATACATATATCCTGCACTGGTGCGCTTATAATGGTAGCCGCTCAAGTCATACATGGTACTTTGAATACGACTTAGCGTTTGACGACTATTAATCATCCGGCGCAACGTAGCGTTAACAATCTTGCCTGGTAGTTTGTCAAAATCACTAATTCTTTTAACGCTACTGTATACTAAACAATCTTGAACTTTTTTACCATCTCCACCGTGTACATCAACGCCTAATAGGTAACTAACAACGTCCCAGTCGCTAATATTCTTTGCGGTGAACAAAGTGTCATAAACCTTGGTGTCAAGGAAGTCTTGAATGTCACTAACGATATCAGATGTCCGACAATGTGCGTTGAATGCTGAAACACGAGCCTTGTCTAATTCGGAGTTAACATTATAAATTGCTTGAATGTTCTTTTCTTTGTCATCGGTCAGAAAAGTCGTCCATAAATCTGCGAACAGTTGGTGATTAGTACCATTCTTCAATGCTTTACGGTAAAAATCCATACCATGCTTTCTTGCTTCATCGTTAGTCATACCAACAGCAACATCAAGTGGATATTCACGCCGGTTACCAGTTGTATCACTAAAAACATAAACTCGGTTAGTAGAACCACAAAACACAGTTCGATTAAGACGACTAATATCACGCCGCCCATATGCTGGTCTATAAGACAATTCAGACTGAGTTATTAGAGATTTCATAGCGTCAACGTATTCAGCCTTGCCAGAATAAGCATTGTCATCAAAGTTGGTAATAACTGAACTAACAATTGCTGATTTAACATCTTTATTGGATAAATCTGAATTGGCGTTGAGCGCCTTATCAAGCCCCCCACATAATTCTCGGAAAAACAGCGTCTTACCAACACCTTGCGCACCAAACAATGTAAAACGGGCTGGTACTGGTGAATAGTCTAACCGGTCACCATCAAAGTACTGGTTATGATAAATAGCTTTCATTAATGATTTCAACCAGGCAACCGAGTATTCTTCATCAATATCAGCTTTTAGCCAATCAACCATAATTTGACGATAAATGTCTGGATTATATCTGCCGTTTTCCTTTTCGTTTTCTAAAAATCGCTTAAACGGATTAATAGAATGTTGCTTTGCAAAAACTTGTATAACATCATCAAGATCTGTACGATTTAATTTAACCCCACAATATTCTAGGAACATTTTGAGGATTGAAGTATTATCATCGCTCCAATTACCTTTGTCTAAAGTAAAATTAAGATTGCTTTCATCGACTAGAACAACCTTGTCAGAAAGCGCCGCCTGGTAGGTTAAGGTGTCAAAATAGAGCGATGAACGTAGATTAGGTATCTTGTCTAAGTACGTGCTTAATTGGTACGAATTAGCCGTCTTGTTGCTGTTTTCCACTGATTCACTGATTGCAGTGACGGCGTTAAAATCAAGGACTTTATTTTCAGCCATTCCTTATTCCTCCTAATTTGACTGCTTGTCATTACATTTATAATGATAAACTCTTTTTGTGAAAATTGCAATCACTTTTTCAGATAAATGCAAGTTGCTGCATTGAAAAGTGCATTTTAATTATTAAACTACACTATATTAAAAGCACATTGAAACTCTGAAACCGTTGTGGCTCTAAGAATACGCCGTTTTTATTTTTTATGAAAAAATGAACTTTTGCATTTTATCTTTTTTATCTTCTAGCTCTATACTCTCCTATACGTATACCATATACCCCTATATACTCTTTATATAAAGTACATATATAATAGTACATTTACAGTAAAGGAATGGCTCAACAGTGGGATTTATCGAATGAACTTTTTGAAACCGTAAAGTACACTCAAGAATTCACACTTTACCATCTAATCCTAGGTATATCAACAATCACGGCTTATTTAAGCAAAAACAAAAAGTGCGTGTAAAAATGTGCATTTTAAGAAAATTTATAAACATTTCTACCTATAATATGTAATGATATGTGTTGACTAATAATGGAATGTGTGATAGTATATAATTAAATCAAACAAGGGAGTGAAACTATTGGAGCTTGAATTGAAGTTTCATACTAATTTTATTAGTTGGAACGAGGTTGCTTTAATGTGTTATTCTCGAGATAGGAACGCTTATTCTCGAAAAAAATGCAGAGAAACTCTTTTTGCTACTAATGAGATTAAGAAGCAATTGAAGGATATGAAGAACTACTTTCCAGAAGGTGCTGTAAAAGTCATGTATGAATGGCATACAACAAGAAAGTTTGACCTGGGTAACTTAATTGCCGGTGAAAAAGTGATTGACGATGTTATTAACGCGGTTGGACTGTGGTCCGATGACTCTCAGATAACCTACGTTAGCCACCAACGAATTGCTGACAATGTTGACTATGTAAGAGTTGTTATTTCTAATAATGACGACCCTGAAAATATTGGATTTAAGCGCAATCAAAGTCATGATAACGTAAAGTATTCAATTTACTTCCGGGGAAAGAATATTGGTACATATAATAGTATCAGAGGGGTATGTAATGCTATCAATGCTAAACCTGCTCAAGTGCAAAAGGTACTAGACGGCGTATATCGTACAGTCAAGGGCTGCGAGGTGAGAGAACATGGTTAGACCGGTATCACATACACCACCCGAACTGAAAAAGTTGTATCATCAACGCCGATGGAATAGAACTAAGCAAAAAGTGATCGCTAGGGAACACGGCGTATGTCAAAGGTGTCATAAGCTGATAACCGGGCGGTTCATTGTTCACCACAAGCACCTTGCTAACATGGATAATTTTTTTGATCTGGATAATCTTATGTTACTATGTCAAGAATGTCATAATACAGTGACCTTCCATGAGGGGATTAATAGAACGGCGCATCAACCTGTGTCATTAATACAGAAAAATGATGACCTAATTCCGTTCAATTCAAGAGACCCTAGTGATTCATCTTCAAAATAGCTAATTGACGTTCATCAAGATACAACAATTATTGTTTGTCAATAGGTTTTTTCAAAAATCTCAAAATTAGGTTAAATATTTTTA
>OBLI01000942.1_pt1 | contig 30147 bp, 25 predicted proteins | sample 1519701 | NCBI WGS metagenome assembly OBLI01 (sample SAMEA3663005, study PRJEB22513) | pig gut metagenome | biome: pig gut; feature: pig-associated habitat; material: faeces | place: France | collected 2012 | reverse complement strand
GCTCGCACTCGCTAAGAAGCGAGGCTGCACTCAAGGTTTTCTTTGGGTACATGCCACACCTGTCCCTCTTTTGGTCTGAACAGATACAACAAAATAATACAACGATATTCAGTTAGTATGGGGCTGTAGCAACTAATCCTGCTTTACGAGCAAGCCTGAAAGGGGGGCGGAAAGGCTGGCGAAGTTTGATACTGCCAGCCGCTGTACAAACTGAAATAAGCTAATTTCGTTTTGTTTTAAGTAACAATTCAGTACCACGAAAATTTGAATGTTGCGAAAATTTTCCCTTTGTTTTAGAATGGAAGCAGGTATATGGATGTGTCAGAAACATGGAAAGGTCAGAAAGGCAGCGCCGGTATGATGAGCGGCTCCGCGATGGAGCTGATTGCCTGTTTGATGTGTTTTTGCCGTGGCTTTTTATATAAGGTGCCACGGTTTATTTTTTTGCTTTTTGCACATATCTTTGATATAATATATTGTATTTGAATTTTACGGATAAAGGAGGCTGCGGTCATGTCAGCTACATATTCTTTGGATGATTTGAGGCAGAAGCTGCAAAACAGCCCATATAAGTGTACCCACCAGCGGAGGGTTGTGCTGGAGGTTTTTGTGAACAATCCCGGCGTACATCTCAGTGCCGAGGAAGTGCATGATATTTTGAAGCAGAAGTCTGCTGATATAGGCCTGGCTACTGTGTACAGGGCACTGGAGCTTTTGTGCAGCAAGGAGATAGGCATCCTGCAGAAGATTGATTTCGGTGATGGCTGTTCCCGTTATGAGCTGAATCTGACGGAGCCCAACTCCCATCAGCATCATCACATGATTTGCACAAATTGCAAGAAGGTAATCGAGTTTTCCGAGGATATGCTGGATGATTTGGAAGCGGATATTATGAAAAAGTGCGGCTTCAAGGTAACTGACCATCAGGTGAAGTTCTTTGGGCTGTGTGAGGAGTGCCGGAACGAAATTGCGAATTAAGGAATTTTTGCTCAACAGCCAGAACCAGGTAGTCTGCAAGGTGGTGCGGGAGGTATTGGACCTCTTTAAAATGGAGCTGCCGGTGCCGGTGGAAAAGCTGCCCTACAGAAAGAGTCCTGAGAAGCAGGCGGAGCTTATTAGTAATGCCGCCTATGATATTTTGGAGCTGAAAATCGAGAATTTTACGGAGAGCGTGCCGGGGGAGACTACCTCGTCCCTGACGGAGCGGCCGGGGGAGCTGCCTGTGGTACGGACTATGGTGCATTATATTGCCGCTGACGGCAGCAGCCATGGCATGGAGCGCACCGATAGGGGCAGGGGCAGCGAGCGTTTTGAGGCAGGGAAGCACCGGCTGATTAAGCTGAACCTTTATCACCTGCTGCGGCAGGAGTTTGGCTTTCCTGAGGCTCCCTGGGGCATTCTGCACGGGGTGCGGCCCACGAAGATTGTCCACCGGCTTTTGAATGACGGCCTGGGCCGTGATGAGGTGGTGGAAAGGCTCAGGACGGACTATGCTGCAAGCTGGGAAAAGGCAACGGTCATTACGGATATGGCCATCCGCCAGCGGCCTTTTTTGGCAAAATCGGATAGGCAGACTGTCAGCATCTATGTGGGCATACCTTTCTGCCTGACCAGGTGCCTGTACTGTTCCTTTCCTGCCCACATCCTGCCGGGGAAGAAGGGCATAGAGCGTTTTATGGCAGCCTTCCGCAAGGATTTGCTGGCAGCAAGGGATTTGGTGCAGGCTTACGGCTTCAAGGTGCAGTCCGTCTATGTGGGAGGCGGTACTCCTACCAGCCTGCCGGATGACTATTTCTCCGAAATGCTGCAGCTGGTGAAGGAAAGCTTCTGCTGTGAGCATACGGTGGAGTTTACGGTGGAGGCAGGGCGGCCGGACAGTATGTCAGAGGTGAAGCTGGCTGCCATGCAGCAGTGCGGTGTCACCCGTGTCAGCTGCAATCCCCAGACCATGCAGCAGCGCACCTTGAAGCGCATCGGCAGGAACCACACGGTGGAGTCGGTGTCCGAGATGTTCCACAGCCTTCGCCGGGCAGGGATTCCGGAAATCAACATGGATTTGATTATCGGCCTGCCGGGAGAAGGGGTGGAGGATGTCAGGGATACCATGGAGCAGATTACTGCCCTGGCACCTGACGATATCACCCTCCATTCCCTGGCACTGAAGCGGGGTTCCAGGCTGAAGATGAACCTGGCTGACTATGAGCTGCCCGAGGACGATACCTGCCGGGAGATGTTTGCGGTGGCCATGGATTATGTGACGAAGTCCGGGCTGAAGCCATACTATCTCTACCGTCAGGGCTATATGAGCGGCCAGATGGAAAACGTGGGCTGCAGTCGTGACGGGGCGGAGAGCATGTACAATATCCAGATTATGGAGGAACAGCAGACAATTCTTGGCATTGGCGGTGCTGCCACCACCAAGGTGGTGGATTTTCGGGAGAACCGCCTGAAATCTGTCTTTAATGCCAAGGATCTGGTGACCTATGAACGGGATATTGACATATATATCGAAAAGCGCAGGGCACTGCTGGAGGAAATCTACGGCAAGCCGCAGCCATAAATATAGTGATTAATTGTAATTTTGACATACAGGAGGATAAAGAGGAATGTTGACAAATGCACCTCGTGGAACAAAGGATATACTGCCTGACTCAGTAGGCGATTGGAATTATGTGGAGGGGGAAATCCGTGAGCTGTGCCGCCGCTTTGGCTACAGCGAAATCAGGACCCCGATTTTTGAGCATACGGAGCTTTTCCAGCGGGGCATCGGCGAGGGCACCGATGTGGTGGACAAGGAAATGTACACCTTTACCGACCGGGGGGACAGAAGCATTACCCTGCGGCCTGAGAATACGGCTTCCGCTGTCCGTGCCTATCTGCAGAACAAGCTTTATGCGGAGTCCAATTTGGTGAAGCTGTTCTACATCGGTTCCATGTTCCGCTATGACCGCCCGCAGGCAGGACGCATGCGTGAGTTCCATCAGTTTGGCGTGGAGGCACTGGGTGAGGCCAATCCTGCCGTTGATGCAGAGGTAATCCTGCTGGCCATGAGCCTGCTGGAAGGGCTGGGGCTGAAGGACCTGGAGCTTTCCATCAATTCCGTGGGCTGCCCGAAGTGCCGCAGCAAATACCGCACCATGCTGCAGGATTTCTTCCGGGACAAGCTGGATGATTTGTGCGAGGACTGCCGCAGCCGCTTTGACAGAAGCCCTCTGCGCATCCTGGACTGCAAGAAGGACAGTGACAAACCATACATGGCAGATGCACCGAAGATTACCGACTGCCTCTGCGATGAGTGCAGTGACCATTTTGCAAAGCTCAAGGAGCACCTTGCCAATGCCGGTATCAGCTTCCAGCATGACCCTAGGCTGGTGCGTGGCCTGGACTACTACACCAAGACCGCCTTTGAAATCAAGTATCCGCCGCTGGGGGCTCAGAGTGCCGTGGCCGGTGGCGGCCGCTATGACGGGCTGATTGAGGAAATGGGCGGCAGTCCTACCCCGGCCGTGGGTTTTGCCACAGGTTTGGAGCGGCTCCTTCTGGCATTGGAGAGCCAGAACCTGCTGCCGGAGAAGAACCGCAGCGTGGATGCCTATGTGGTGGCACTGGGTGAGGCTGCCCAGTCCGAGGGATTCAAGCTCTTGAACAACCTGCGCAAGGCTGGCCTGTCTGCGGCGATGGATTTTGCCGGCCGCAGCATGAAGGCTCAGATGAAGCAGGCCAACAAGCTGGAGGCACGTTATGCCCTTATCCTTGGTGATGACGAGATTGCCGAGGGAGTGGTAATGCTCCGCAGCATGTCTGACAGCCAGCAGGAAAAGGTAGCCCTTGCCGAGGTAATAGGGAAAATTAAGGCGTAACATTTTGCAAAATCATTGTCAGTTTTTGGCGAGTTTGCTATAATGATGGTTGCGAAAAAAATATTCGATTATTAGACGATAATTAGATTTTATGAGGTGAAAGGTTTAGATGGATACTTTAGAAGGTTTGAAGCGTTCCCATCACTGCGGTGAGCTGCGTGCTGACCATGTAGGCAGTGAGGTTGTCCTTTGCGGCTGGGTTTCCCGCCGCCGTGACCATGGCGGACTGATTTTTGTTGACCTGCGTGACCGCTCCGGTCTGGTGCAGGTGGTAATTGACGAGGCTGCCATCGGCGAGGAGGCATTCCACAAGGCTGAGACTATCCGCAACGAGTTCGTTGTGGCTGTCCGGGGCAGCGTGCGCGCCCGTTCCCAGGAAACCGTAAATCCTAACATGGCTACCGGCATGATAGAGGTGGTAGTAGAGGAGCTGCGCATCCTTAACAAGGCAAAGACTCCTCCGTTCTACATCCAGGATGGCATCGAGGTGGATGAGATGCTGCGCCTGAAGTACCGCTATCTTGATTTGCGCCGCCCTGAGATGCAGAAGAATCTCATGCTGCGCCATCGCGTTACCAAGATTATGCGTGATTACTTTGATAGGAACGGCTTTTTGGAGATTGAGACTCCTATGCTCTGCAAGTCCACCCCTGAGGGTGCCCGTGACTTCCTGGTGCCTAGCCGCCTGAATCCTGGGGAGTTCTACGCATTGCCGCAGTCTCCGCAGATTTACAAGCAGATTCTGATGCTCTCCGGCATGGAGAAGTATTTCCAGATTGTCCGCTGCTTCCGCGATGAGGATTTGCGTGCTGACCGCCAGCCTGAGTTTACCCAGCTGGATATTGAGATGTCCTTCATCGACCAGGAGACTATCCTGACCATGATGGAAGGCATGATGGGTGAGATTTTTGATAAGGCCCTGGACAGGAAAATCCCTGAGAAGTTCCTGCGCATGACCTGGGATGAGGCCATGGAGCGTTACGGTTCCGACAAGCCTGACCTGCGCTTTGGCATGGAGCTGATGGATATTTCCGAGCATGTGAAGGGCTCTGACTTCAAGGTGTTCAAGTCCGTGCTGGAAAATGGCGGACAGGTAAAGGTTATCAATGTTGAGGGTTATGCCAACATTCCGCGCCGTGAGCTGGACGGCCTGGTGCAGTATGTGCAGGGCTACGGCGCCAAGGGACTGGCCTGGATTCAGTACACCGAGGAAGGCATCAAGTCTCCGTTCAAGAAGTTCTACTCTGATGAGACCTTTGAGAACATCAAGCAGGCTACTGGTGCCAAGACCGGCGATTTGCTGCTGGTTATTGCTGATAAGCCGCTGGTTGTAGCTCAGGCCCTGGGCGAGCTGCGCCTGGAGATGGCACGCCGCCGCGGTTTGATTGACCCGGACAAGCTCAGCTTCCTGTGGGTTGTTGACTTCCCTATGTTCGAGTACAGCGAGGAGGACAAGCGCTGGAAGGCTATGCATCATCCGTTTACCGCGCCTCGTGACGAGGATGTGCAGTACCTCACCTCCGACCCTGGCCGTGTCAAGGCTATTGCCTACGATATGGTGCTCAACGGCGTGGAGATCGGCGGCGGTTCCCTGCGTATCTATCAGAACGACATTCAGGAGAAGGTATTTGAGGCTATCGGCCTGACTGCCGAGGCTGCTCACAGCAAGTTCGGCTTTATGCTGGATGCCTTCAAGTACGGTGCTCCGCCTCATGGGGGCCTGGCCTTCGGCCTTGACCGCCTGATTATGCTGATGGCAAAGAGAAAGTCTATCCGTGACGTTATTGCCTTCCCTAAGACTCAGAGTGCTTCCGATGTTATGTCCCAGGCACCTTCCGAGGTTGATGAGAAGCAGCTGAAGGAGCTGTCCATCCGTACCCATGTGAAGAAGAAGGTCAAGGAAGACAAGGAATAAGCTATAGAATAATGCCCTGCCGGAATTTTGTGTTCCGGCAGGGTATTTTTTTGTAAATGCCTAGTGCAGAAGTCGTATTTATGATATAATCACATGTAATTATTTTGCTGAAAAGGATTGATTGCATGGATGCTCATACTTCCGTAGTCAGTATCACCTGTCTCCTGATGCTGACTATGCTGGTTCAGACATATACATCTGACTCGATTGACGGACGGCTGCGCAGGGCGTTTCTCCACGGCTTTGCTATCATACTGTTCTGCGCTGTGCTGGACTGGACACGGGTGGAGCTGAATGGCTCCCAGCTGGTGCCTGTATGGCTGCACGGTGCCGTTGTCAGCCTGGAATATACCCTGGCACCGGTGGTGGTGCTATTTTTGATTGGCGTGATGGGTGCCATTGAGCGCAACAGCTTTTTGGTGCCGCTGCTGGCCTTCAACGGCCTTTTGCAGTTTACCAGCGGCTTTACGGAGTGGATTTTTTATATTGACGCTGCCAACAACTTCGTCCGGGGCGAATGGTTCCGGGTGTATGTGCTGATTTATTCCATAGGTATTTTCGTCATGTACCGGGAGGTGTACAGGTGCAGCTGGATATACCAGAATAGGAACGGCTGGATGCTGTTTATGAGTATTCTGTCCCTGACCATCGGGGTGGGGGAGAATGAGTTCGGAGGCGAGTGCCACACCACCTTCCTTGCGGTGTCCATAGCTGCTACCATGTTTTATGTGTACTTTATGGATATCGGCATCCAGACGGATCCTATGACGAAGCTTTTGAACCGCCGCTGCTATGACAGCCATCTGAAAAAGATTGACTACCCTACGGCTGTGGTCATGTTTGATGTGGACAAGTTCAAGTACATCAATGATACCTATGGCCATGAAAAGGGTGATATCGTGCTGCAGCACGTAGCAATCTGCCTGCGGAGAACCTTCGGCAGGCTGGGCTATCTCTATCGGCTGGGGGGTGACGAGTTCTGCCTGATTTTGCGCAAGGGGTATCTGGACAAGGTGGACTTCGGGCTGCTGCGCCGCGCCCTGGACAGGCATCTGGAGATGTACAGGCGGCATGAGCCCCTGATGCCTGCCGTGTCCATGGGGCATGCCATATATGACGGCGGCCTGTCCGTGCAGAATGTGGTGAAGCAGGCTGACCAGCAGATGTATGCTGACAAGAAGGGCAGAAGCTGATTTTGAAATCTTCTCCATGCCTTATATATCTATATATAAATATATATTTATATATAGATATATAACGAATATTTTTTCGATTTTTTAGCAAAAAAGCTGGCAATGAAGCTGATTTTTTGGTATGATAGGTACAGAAATTTTGTTGAGGCGACGGCAGCTGCCTGACGTAGTGCAGGCGGGGCTGCCGGGCTGTATTTGTATTTTGATTGGGGGATTGAGCAAATGAACAAGGTTATTTTGAAGGGGCGCCTGGCCCGTGATGTAGATTTGCGTACCACGCCAAGCGGCAAATCCGTGGCTCAGGCTACTATTGCGGTGGATCGCTGGGGCAAGGACCAGCCGGCGGATTTCATTCCGCTGGTTATCTGGGGACAGCAGGCAGAGACTTTTGCCAGGTATCTCTACAAGGGCCGTGAGGTGCTGGTAGAGGGGCGCATGCAGGTGCGCAGCTATGATGACAAGACCGGCGCCAAGCGTTATGTGACAGAGGTCATTGTGGAGAACTTTGAGTTCTGCGGCAGCAAGAACGATGCAGGCAATGCTCCGGCGGCTGGCGGCTTCGACGGTGGCAGCGGCTTCGGTGCGCCTGCCGGTGGCAGCGGGGCACCTGCTGGCGGTTCCGGCTTTGGCACCAGCGAGGGCTTTGGACAGCCGGTAGATGGGGATATTCCTTTCTGATGGCCTGATGGCTTGATTTCGAGCTGCGTTGACAGGTATTTTACTGCTGATGGATAAGCATTCGGTTTATTCATCAGCAGTTTTTTTGTAAGGCAAGTAGTTTTTTGTAAGAAATCTGCAAATTTTTTCTAAAATTTTCTTTTCCTGGCAGGATTATTCTGACGGGCAGCGAAATATACCCTATAAGGATTTGACGGGAAAAGGGTGTGGCGGCCTGGCTGGATTTTGAGGATATGGCATAGATAGCGCTGCTGCTGGAAAAATTTTATTCGGGGGGATATATAATGGGCAATCTGATTTTTAGGGGAAAATCGTTGCGGGCAAAAATCTCCATGGTAATCATGGGATGCATACTTTTTGCTGTGCTGCTGGTGGGAGGCATTTCGATTTATTACTCACTGGAGGCCTCGGAGGAAAATGCCAGGAAGGAAATCCTGCTGGCCAGCCAGATGAGGGCAGGGGAGCTGGAAAAGACACTGGCATGCATAGAGACCGGGGTGAATACCCTGGCAGCTGCCGCCAATGACGAGGTAAAGGACATAGGCCGCTTCAAGACGGACAAGAACTATGTGGAGCTGTGCGCGGCAAATCTCAGGCAGGTGGGGCTGAACTGCGGCAGGAACGTGGATGGAGCCATGTCCTACTATGTGCGCTTTAATCCTGACTACAGCTATCCTACATCAGGGCTTTTTGGCGTCAGGAACAGCCAGAATGAGCCATTTCAGGTGGTGCCCTGCACGGACATCAGCATGTATGACAAGAACGATATGGAGCATGTAGGCTGGTACTATATCCCTGTCAACCGGGGCAAGCCTACCTGGATGAATCCTTATATGAACGCCAATATCAACGTGTACATGATTTCCTATGTGGTGCCTTTGTTCCTGTCTGATGGAACCTCCGCAGGCATAGCAGGCATGGATGTGGATTTTACCGGCATTCAGCAGCAGATAGCCGGGGTGAAGCTATATGAGACGGGCTATGCCATGCTGGTGAACAGCGAGAATCAGATTATTGCCGGACGGGAAGGGGACAAGACTGCTGACCTGAAGTCTGTCAGCCAGGAGCTGAATGCCTATGTGGGCAGTGAAAATCCTCAGGGCATTATTGTTTACAGCCGTGATGGGGAAGACTATGTGGCAGGGTACTCGGTGCTGGCTAACGGCATGAGGTATGTGGTGACTGTGCCAAAGGCGGAGGTGGACAGTGCCTCCCGCTTCCTGGTGCTGATGATCGGCATCGGCATGCTGCTGACGCTCCTTGCCGGGGCGGCCTGCGGCAGTATCCTCAGTGGACGGCTCCTGAAGCCATTGTCAGAGCTGCAGGCAGGAGCCAGGCGCATAGCAGGGGGTGATTTGTCCGTGTCCTTGCAGGCTGACAGCCAGGATGAGATAGGTGCTGTGGCTGGTGCCTTTAACGATATGTCGGCACAGCTCAATGACCTGCTGAGAAAGATTTCCACAGCTTCCCAGCAGGTGGCCAGCGGCTCCCGGAACATTGCCGACTCCGGCAACACCCTGGCGGATGGTGCGGCACGGCAGGCATCCTCGGTGGAGGAGCTTTCCGCCTCCATTGCGGAAATCAATGCCCAGATTGGCACCATGGCCGGCAATGCCGGCTGTGCTGCCGGGGTAACTGCGGAGGTCAGGAACAATTCCCAGCAGGGCAATGAAAAGATGGCGCAGATGGTGGCAGCCATGGAGAACATTGAGACCTCCTCCAAGGATATCTCCAAGATTATCAAGACCATTGACGAGATAGCCTTCCAGACCAATATCCTCTCCCTGAATGCGGCAGTAGAGGCTGCCAGGGCAGGCCAGCACGGCAAGGGCTTTGCAGTGGTGGCGGAGGAAGTGCGCAATCTGGCAGGACGTTCCGCCAAGGCGGCACGGGAAACCACGGAGATTATTGAGGAATCCCTGCACCGGGTGGAGGCAGGCACCAGGCTGGCCAACGAGACGGCAGCCGCCCTGCAGACCATCAATCAGGAGATTGACCAGGTGGCAGGGCTGGTGCAGGAGATAGCCGAGTCCTCAGAGCGCCAGCAGAGAGCCATGGATATGCTGGACAAGGGCGTGAAGCAGGTTGCCAATGTGGTGCAGGCAAATTCTGCCACGGCGGAGGAAAGCGCTTCTGCCAGCCAGCAGCTCAGCGCCCAGGCAGAGCTTTTGCAGGAGTCGGTAAAGGGCTTCCGCCTGCGCAGCTGTACAGCAGATGCGATGCTTGCCAGCGTTAAGTAATATATTGGATATATTGGCATTATAAATAAAATTTAAGATTTAATCCCAACTGCGATATTGATATTTATCATTTCTGAGCAGTTGGGATTTTATTTTTGCGCTGATTGTGGTATACTTTATATGTATCATGTATTGTGACTTTAGAACTAGCTGAATTTGTCTTTAATTAGGCTGTTAATTAGGAGTGATGATGATGGGAAAGGCTTTAGTTGCATATTTTTCTGTAGGGCAGGAGACTGCCAAGGTTGCGAAGATGGTGGCAGGCGTGGAGCATGCCGATTTGTTTGAGATTGTGCCGTCAGTGCCTTATAAGCCGGGGGATATGGAGTGGCTCAGCAAGACATCCCGCGTGACCATTGAGCAGAAGGACTATTTCTGCCGCCCGAAAATGGCGGTGCCACTTGCTAACGCTGGTGATTATGATACGATATTTTTCGGTTTTCCTATCTGGATGTTTGATGCACCGAAGATCATCTACACCTTCCTGGAAAGCTTCAGTCTGCAGGGCAAGACACTGGTGCCTTTTGCTACCTCCGGCGGCAGCGGCCGCAGGGAGACGGAGAAGAAGCTGCAGGAGTACTTTAGGGACAAGCCGGTGAAGCTTTTGCCGTTATTCGAGCTGAACGGCATGAGCCGTCAGGATGTATTTGACTGGCACAAGAAATTGGTATTTTAACGGCAAATGATTTATTGCCGATGGTTTTTTGAACGGAAGATGAGGTTGGACTATGGATACTTTAAAGGCATTGGCTACGAGGAAAAGTGTACGGGAATTTACAGATGAGGGGCTTACCTTCGAGGATATCAAGACCATCCTGACGGCAGGCATGAGCGGCCCTACCTGTGAGAACAAGCGCATGTGGTCCTTTATCGTGGTGCGTAACAAGGAAACCCTGGGCAAGATGGCTGTGGCAAACGGCCTGGATGCCAGCCCGGTAAGGCGTGCAGCTATTGGCATCCTGGTGTGCGGCGATCTGGACAGGGCACTGCCTGAGGCGCCTGATTATTGGGTGATTGATGCCTCCATTGCGGCACAGAACATGGTGCTGGCAGCTCATGACCTGGGCATTGGCAGCGTGTGGCTGGGCTGCTGGCCGATGGAGGACAGGGTGCAGGAGATCAAGGAGCTGTTCAGGCTGCCGGAGAATATTGTGCCTCATTCCATCCTGGCACTGGGTTATGCGACGGAGCCGGATTTGACTGAGCGCAACCTGTACGAGGGTGACAGGGTTCATTTTGATGAGTGGTAAATATTTTTCAGTGATAAACATTATGGAATGGTAATTTTTCTAATGCAATCTTAATCTCCTTATCAGTATTTTTTCATTTTGGCTGGCTATAATGAAATCACTTAATACGGAGGAGGTATCGTAAGATGCTAAAGAAAAATTTGTGGGTGGTGCTGATGGCAATGCTGTTGTGCCTGGGCATGAGCAGTGTGGCGATGGCGGCACCGGGTCCCGGTCCTGCTGTGATTTCTGTCAGCGGCCAGGGCAGGGCTGATGTGGCTCCTGATATGGCTGTTGTCAATATCGGCATTGTCACTACGGGCAAGACTGCCCAGCTGGCACAGGCGGAGAATGCCAAGGTTGCCAGTGATGTAACCGCTGCCCTGGGGCAGCTGGGGATTTTCAGCAAGGATATCCAGACACATTACACCATGAGCCCGGTTTATGAAAAGGGTGACTACAGGAAGGCTGTTGGCTATCGTGCCAGCAATACCGTCACTGTCACTGTCAATGATGTGGCCAAGACCGGCCAGGTAATCGATACCGCCCTGAAAAGCGGTGCTACCGATGTGAACGGCCTCAGCTTCGGCCTGAAGGATGCCAGGTCTGTCCGCAATACTGCGCTGCAGATGGCTGTGCAGGACGCCAGGAGCAAGGCGGATGCTATTGCCGCTGCCCTGGGCGTGAAGATTGTGGGCATTCAGAATGTGAAGGAAGACGGCGGCAATTTCGCCCGCTATGAGGTGGCGAATGCCAGGCTTGCCAAGCTGGACGGCGGGGCAGCTGCTGATACGCCGGTTAGTGCCGGGACTGTAGAGGTAAATGCTGATGTGCATATTGATTTTCAGATTCAGTGATTTGCCTGATATTTATTTTTAATTAGCTTCCCAGTTCATTTTAATAACCATTTTCCCAAGTAAGAGAGGATGCCGTGCAGGGCTTTCTGTCAATCGTGAGGTGCGTTTGTGCCCCTGATTGTGGAAAGACCTGTGTGACATCCTCTTTTATGTGGTATAATGGTTCAGTGATTTGCTTTTCATATGTTATAATTTTATGTGTTTTTTATATGTGTTATGTGTGTTATATGTGATTTTATGGGAGGATGAGTTTTTTTGAGTATCAGTAAGCCGCGGCTGGCGGCCATAGAGTATATCCGGGGCATCTCCATGCTGGGGGTGGTGGGCATCCATACAGGCTCCCAGTATCTGGCCAACCCTGCTGCCAATATGCATCTGGTGGCGCTTTTCGAGGTGGCAACCAGGTTCAGCGTGCCGATTTTCTTTTTTATTTCGGCCTTTGGCATGTTTTACAACCTGGATATGGCGCAGCCCTTTGACTACAGGAGCTTTCTGCGGCGGCGCATCAGGACGGTGCTGGTTCCCTATGTGGTGTGGTCGCTGTTTTACCTTGTTCACTATGCGGTGCTGTGGGGGGACTTCAGCGTGCTGAGTCCTTTTTATATGGCTTTCAGCCTGTTTTTCGGCACGGCTGGCTATCAGCTTTATTTCATGGTGATTCTGCTGTGGTTCTACCTGATGATGCCGGTGTGGGCATGGCTGGTCAGGAGGCTGAAGGGCTGGATGCTGGCAGGGCTCTTTGCCTTTCAGGTGGCATTTGATTACTGGTCCTGCTTCAGCCTGAACTCCGCCGGGGTGGACAATTTCTTTTTGAAGTCTTTGATTGACTACCGGCTGAACTACTGGGTGATGCATTATATCTTTATCTTTGTGCTGGGAGGTTATTTGGCGGTGCATATTGATGGCTTTATGGCTTTCATGGCACGGCGCAGGAGCAGCCTGGTTGCCTTTTTCTGGCTGTCCCTGGGGGGGCTTTTGGGATATTATTACTGGCTGATTTTTACCAAGGGATATACGCCATTGGAGGGGATTAACACGGCGCAGCAGCTTTGCCCGGCCGGGATTGTCTACACATTGGCGGCAAGTTTGTTCTTCTTTGCGATTTTTACCATCTGGCGGCTGCCGGACTTTTTGCGGCCGGTGCTGTCCATGCTGGGCAGGCATTCCTATTTTGTTTATCTGGCACATCCTGTGGCCATTACCTATCTGAGCCTTGGGCTTGCCCAAAGTGGCAGGATTATGACGGCATCTATCGCGCTAGTTTTTTATTTGGCGGTGGTGTTTCTGACACTGGCAGCTGCCGTCTGTATGCGCAGGCTAGGGGAGAGGTTTCCGCGGCTCAATCAGTGGACCATTGGCGTCTACAGGAAAAAGTGATAAATTCGCTTTTATTTATTAAAGCAATGTAGTATTATATAAGATATGCTTAATATGTGTGATTTTTTTTATGGGAGATGTATCGATGCATAAGGAATTTTTGATGGGCAACGAGGCCATTGCCCTGGGAGCCCTGGCAGCCGGGGTAAGGCTGGTGGCAGGCTATCCGGGAACTCCTTCCACGGAGGTGCTGGAGACGGTGGCAAAGCACCGCCTGCCTGAGACCTATGTGGAGTGGTCAATCAACGAAAAGACTGCCATGGAAGTGGGGGCAGGTGCTGCCTATGGCGGAGCCAGGGTGCTGGTTACCATGAAGCAGGTAGGGCTGAATGTAGCGGCGGATCCTCTCATGTGCCTTGAGTACATAGGCGTCAAAGGGGGCATGGTGGTGCTGGTGGCAGATGATCCGGGGCCTATTTCCTCCCAGACGGAGCAGGATACCAGGCATTTTTCCCGCTTTGCCAAGCTGCCCTGCTTTGACCCGTCTACGGTGCAGGAAGCCTACGAGATGGTACAGGAGGCCTTTGAGTATTCTGAGAAGTACGGCACGCCGGTATTTTTCCGCAGCACTACCCGTGTGTCCCACGGTTATGCCTCTATAGAGGTCAAGGACCGGGAGGAATACAGGCAGGTAGTGCCGGAGGGCTTTGTGAAGGATACGAAGCGCTGGGTGATTTTCCCGCGCCTCAGCTATCAGGCACATATCAATATCGAGGCCCGCAATGAGAAGCTGGGCAAGGTGTTTTCCGGCTATGAGCGGAACTTTATCATCCCTGCTGATGCACAGGTCAGCAGTGACAGTGTCTTGTGCCGCAGGGGTGTTGCCACAGGCGGCTTCAGCTTTACCTATGTCAATGAGGCCATGACGGAGCTGGGGCAGCTCCGGGAGCTGAAGGTTTCCACTCCGCATCCTTTTCCAGAGGATTTGGCAGTGGAGTTTTTGCAGGGACTGGATGAAGTGCTCTGCATAGAGGAGCTGGACCCTGTGCTTGAGCGGGAGCTGACCTATATCTGCGGCAAGCATCACCTGCCGGTAAAGATACTGGGGAAGCTTACCCATGATGTGAAAAATTCCGGGGAAAATACCCGTGACAGCGTTATGGAGAACCTGGCAGCCTTTATGGGCAAGGCAAGGCCGCAGTCAGGCGCCCTGACGGCAGATGAGCTGGCGGATATGCCGGAGCTGCCGGTACGGCCGCCGGTGCTGTGCGCAGGCTGTCCGCACCGGGCATCCTTCTATGCGGTGAAGCAGGCAATGAAGGGCAGGAAGACCATCTTCTGCGGCGATATTGGCTGCTACACCATGGGCAACGCCATGCCTCTTGACATGGTGGACACCTGCCTCTGCATGGGGGCAGGGCTGGGTATCGCCCAGGGGGTGAACCACATGGAGCCCGATACCAGCTGCTTCGCCTTTGTGGGTGACTCTACCTTCTTTGCGGCGGCCATTCCCAGCGTGATAAATGCGGTGTACAATCAGGCGGAAATGACCTTGATTGTGCTGGACAATTCCACTACCGCCATGACAGGCCATCAGCCTCATCCTGGCACCGGGCGTACCATGATGGGGGATGTGGTGAACAAGGTCAGCATTGAGGGGATTTTGCGAGGCATCGGGCTGGAATTTGTAGAAACAGTGAATCCTCTTGATTTGCAGGCGTCCATAGATACCGTGAAAAAGGCGGCAGGCCTGCCAGGCGTCAAGGCGATTATCTTCAAATATCCGTGCATTGCCATCGAAAAGCCTGAGGGGTGCATGGCAGTGGACAGCAGCAAGTGCATCAACTGCCGCAAGTGCATCAGGGAGCTGGGCTGCCCTGCTTTGATTATCCGTGACAATCAGGTGGTAATCGATGAAACTCTGTGCACAGGCTGCGGCCTTTGCAGCCAGGTCTGCCCGGTACAGGCGATAGGAGGTGCCAGCCATGAGTAAAGGTCAGGAGAAAAAAGGCAATGATGAAAGCAGGAATATTGTGCTGTGCGGTGTAGGCGGCCAGGGAACCATCCTTGCCTCCAAGCTGATTTCGGCTGCCTCCATGGCAAAGGGCATGGAGGTGCGCAGTGCCGAGACCATCGGCATGGCTCAGCGGGGCGGCTCCGTGTTCAGCCATATACGCCTGGGCAGTGGTGCCCAGTGTCCTATGAATGCCGCAGGCACGGCAGATATTATCCTGGGCTTTGAGCCGGGGGAGACGGTGCGCATGCTGCCGTATCTGAAGAAGGGCGGCATGGTGGTGGTCAGCTCCCGTCCTGTGATGCCGGTGACGGCGGCCCTGGCTGGTTCTGACTACAACGGCGCAGCCATGATAGAGTATCTCCGGGCAAAGGCAGGCCGTGTTGTGGTGGTCGATACGGAAAAGGCATGCCGGGAGCTGGGCTCCGGCAAGATCGTGAACCTGCTGCTCCTGGGAGTGGCTGCTGCCAGCGGCCAGCTAGGGCTCACTGTCGAGGATATCAGGCAGGCGGTCAGGCTGAAGGTGCCGGCCAAATTCCATGAGCTGAACTTCCGGGCATTGGAGTATGCAGAAAAGCTGGCGCAATAATATGCTGATATGATTGCAGGTAAGAAGGACAGGAGGCAAAGCAAGGTATGCAGATTTCAGAAGCACAGATAAAGCTGGTCAATGACCGCATCCAGGCATTGGTCAGGGCAGAGAGCTTCTACGGCAAGAAGCTGGAGGAAGCAGGCATAGAAAAGATTGAGACGGCAGAGGATTTTCTCAAGCTGCCTTTTTCTGAGAAAAATGATTTGCGGGAGGCATATCCCCTGGGGCTGAGAACAGCTCCTGAGGAAGATATTGTGCGTATTCACTCATCCTCAGGCACCACGGGGCTGCCTGTCATCATTCCTTATACCCAGAAGGATGTGGATGACTGGGCATTGATGTTTGCCCGCTGCTATGAGATGGCAGGGCTGACCAAGAAGGACAGGGTGCAGATTACGCCGGGCTACGGCCTGTGGACTGCCGGCATCGGCTTTCAGGCAGGTGCGGAAAGGCTGGGTGCCATGGTAGTGCCTATGGGGCCGGGCAACACTGACAAGCAGCTGCAGATGATGCAGGACATGCAGAGCACGGTGCTCTGTGCTACCTCCTCCTATGCTCTGCTCCTGGCAGAGGAAATCCAGAAGCGCGGCATCCGTGATAAGATTTACCTGAAGAAGGGCGTCATTGGCTCCGAGCGGTGGGGGCAGAAGATGCGTGACCGCATTTCCAGCGAGCTGGGCATCGAGCTGTACGACATTTACGGACTGACGGAGATTTATGGCCCGGGCATAGGCATCAGCTGCAAATACGACAACGGCATGCATTATTGGGATGATTATATTTATCTGGAAATCATCGACCCTGTTACCCTGCAGCCGGTAGCTGACGGGGAGTGGGGCGAGATTGTCATCACCACCCTGGTGAAGGAAGGGGCGCCGCTGATCCGCTACCGTACCCACGATATGTCCAGGATTATCCCGGGTGAGTGCCAGTGCGGCAGCAGGTATCCTCGCATCGATGTGATTGCCGGGCGTACTGATGACATGATGAAAATCAAGGGCGTCAATGTATTCCCTAAGCAGATTGAGGAAATCCTCCAGCAGTTCCCTGAGCTTTCCAGCGAGTACCAGATCCGCATCTCCCATCTGGACGGAAAGGACACCATGCGCATCTATGTGGAGACCAACGGCTCCGTGGACTTTTTGGATATGGCAAAGCGGGTGGCAAGCCGCGTAAAGAGCAGGATTGGCTTCACGCCGCTGGTAAAGGTAGTAGAAATCGGCCTGCTGCCTCGCAGCGAGAAAAAGACCAAGCGCGTCATTGACGAGCGTTATAATTAAAATTAATACACTTGCTGAAAAATTATTGAAAAGTTGCTAAAAAGTTGTTGACATGATAGTGCTGATGTGATAATATATTATTGTTGCTTGGCACTAGATGCCTTACTTAGCAACCATTGCCGAAGTGGCGGAATTGGCAGACGCACTTGACTCAAAATCAAGCGTAGTTACCCTACGTGCCGGTTCGAGTCCGGCCTTCGGCACCATTGAAGATACTGGCCTTGCAGAGGTTTCTGCAAGGTCTTTTTTTATGAAATTCTGCCTGGAAAAGTGCCGTGAGCACATGGTGAGCATATAATTTTCCGCTGGACCTGCAAAATAAATTTTTATGCGTGTATCAAAAACCTGTTTTTTATGTTATAATATCATGTATCTTTTGAAAGGAAACGACATGGTATGATTTCTAATAACGAGCTGTATGATATTATGTATGATGAAGCTTTCAGGCTGAAAAAGGCGAAGGCATGGCGTATGCTGGATGACCGGGAGATTGTGGCTGTCAGAACCATGCATGATGGTACCTGGTTTTGTACCCTGATGGTAGATGAGTATGGTTACCGAAATGGGATATGCGTATATGATGAGCAGAGTGGTGTAAGCGTCCTGCGTCAGATAATGGATTTGGAGTTGGATGAAGGACGCGAAATATATGAGCAGTTAGAGCTGGTTTTGTCTCATTATGGCTATATAATAGGATTTGCTTCCAAAAGCTCGATCACAGAAGATCCAGTTGGGGCAGTGACTTTGGATTATTGCAAGCGAAAAAAAATCAGGGCAAGAGGCAAGAATTTTTATCCGATGATCAAGGTTTTGCGCCCTCATCATATACCATGGAAGCTGGAGACGGAGGCTGACCTGCGGATTGTGACGGCAGTAATGCGGGTTTTTGGGCAAATGGACGATGATTTTGTCTGTCAGAATGGCGGGGGCACGCTGGAGAGATTTGATGAAAAGATTGCAGTGCCTGTTTTTGTCGAAAATGAGGACGGCAGCTTCAGGCTTGGCACCATGCAGCTGCCTCGCTACCGTGAGTTGGAATACAGCAGCCCGGATTGGAATGATTTGCAGGCAGCACGGCTGAAAAAGGTCAAGAAAACCAGTAGCGTATGGCTGGCGGAGTGCTTCCTGATGATGCAGTGCATTGCCGAAGGCGGGGACGAGCTGGCAGAGGGGGAGCATCCTGAGCATGCGCCTTTTTATCCTGAGAACCTGGTTGTGCTGGATGATGCAACCGGCTCTATTGTCATGATGGAAAGCAGTAGTGAAGATGCAGATTATGAGGTTATTCTGGACAAGCTGTGCAGCGTTATCCTGTCCAATGGAAGGCCGCGCCAGATGCTGGTGCGTACCAAAAGGACGGAAAAGTTTTTCAAAAAGCTGTGCCGCAGGCTGGATATCAAGCTGGTTCTGGATGAGGAGCTGCTTGAGCTGAAGGATTTGCGGGATGATTTCATGAGCGATATGAGCGGTATTGACTACATGGATGCGTATGACGAGGATGGCTGCGGAACCTATGATGAAAATTTGCAGCCTGTAGATATTCTGGATGAGGACTTTGAGAAGAAGGTAAACGAGAATTTTACGCGCATGGTAAAGTCAGGAGCTTTATCAGAATTGCCGAATTCGGATTTTGCCGCTGCGGTGGATTTCTTTCTGATTAATGACGGACTGGGCATGGATGTCCTGGAAGTCATGCGCAGGGAGTATCGCAGGCGCCGCCGGGAGAGAATCATCGGCATGCTGAAATTCGGTGCGTCATCACGGGGACGGAGAAGGTAAAGGTGCGTGAGAGGAGTATCTTGTTCCACGGTAAATATCACAAGCAGATATTAGAAATAAATATCATAACCAAAATGTGAACATCCCGGCTTCTTGCGAAACCGGGATGTTTGCTTACTATAGTATTTTACATGAGATGGCTGTGCTCGTTGATGTCCTCAATAACGTGCTTGATGACCACCATGAAAGGCACTGCCAGGAACATGCCTGCCGCATCAAGGAGCTCGCCCCCCAGGATGATGCCCAGGATGACGGCAACAGGGTGCAGGTGCAGGGACTTGCCCACGATGGCAGGGTAGACCAGGTTGTGGTTTATCTGTGTCATAATCAGGTAAAAGACTGCCGTCTGGATGGTCAGCCCCGGGGTGTGGATAGCTGTCATGAGAATGCCGAAGCCGGAGGCCACCGTAGGCCCCAGCACCGGGATGAACTCGCTGAGAGCTGATGTTACGGCGAAGACGGAGGCATAAGGCAAATCCATGATGGTAAAGTACCCGTAGACGATAAAGCCGGTGATGAAGCAGATGACCAGCTGGCTGCGGATGTAGGTGCGCAGTGCCAGCAGGATTTCATCCAGCAGACTGACAATGCGTTTCTTGTCCTTGTCCGGGAAAAGATGTGCCACATACAGCTTGATTTTGTCCCCGTCCATCAGCAGGTAGAAGGTCAGGAAAAGAATGATGACGAAATCTATCAGCTTGTTGAACAGGGAAAAGGCTATCAGCAGGGAGGACTTGATGGCCTTGGTGCTGATGGCGGTAAGCTCCGCCCATGCTTCGTCCACTCCCTTTTGGAAAAGCCCTGTCTCCGTCAGCCCGTTCAGCTGCTGGATATTGGTGGCCAGGGTTGGCAGCTCATCAGTGAAGCGGGAGAGGGTAGGGATAAAGTTGCTGGACACAATGGTTATCAGTCCCAGAAAGATGACAAGGAAGCCACCCAGCACCAGCAGGGAAGCTAATCCCCTTGGCATCTTGAGGCTTAGCTTGTCCACCGGGTCCAGAAGGAGCAGTGTCAGCAGTATGGACAGGAAAAAGACAAAGGCAAAGGCCTGCATGTACCAGAAGGCCAGCAGCAGGGCAATGATAGCTGCGCCGATAATTATCGAGGTTTTGTGGTTTTCCCACATGGGCATCATCTCCAATATAAAACAAGAAATGGGGCTGCCATTGACGGGGCAGCCCCGGGGGTACGAAATACCGGAAAGCAGGTCCTGAATAAGGCATGCTTTCCAGGTAAATAGCCAGCCAAAAGCGGATTGGCTGAAGCCGGTTACTTCTGCAATGCGTTGAGGCGGTCAGCCAGCTCCTGGGCGGAAAGGTCACCGGCAGCAGGCGTCATGATAGCCTGATCCTCCAGGTAGACGGTGCCGTTCTGAACGTATGCCTGGGCAATGTTCCTGGTGCCCTTGTGGTAATAGCGTGCCAGGTTGCCTGCTACGAAGTAGGAACGCTCGGCACCGCTCATAGAAGCGGTGGAAGCAGGGGCAACGAACTCCTTGCCGTGGATTTTTACAACGCCGTTTGCCACGGTGACAACCTTGTTGGAATACTCGCTGATCTGCTTGGCGTAGGTATCCCGGCGCTCCTCGTGGCCCGGCTGGTCGGATGATGGGTTGAAGATTTCACCGGCAAAGCTGCTGGAGCTTTCACCGTACTTCTCGATAACCTTCTGCCATACGGCAGCAGTGGCACCGATGTTGTAGCTGGTGTTGGCTATGTACTCAAAGGCCAGCTTGTCAGCCTCACGCTCCTGTGGCTTGGTGATGTGCACGGAATCGATGTAGTTTATTATTGCCACGCTGGCACCGATAGCTGCCGCAGTGTCGCCACCGGCTGCTGCCGCAGTGCCCAGCAGGGTGACAGGAATCTGCTGCTGGTAGCCCTTCAGCACATGATTTTTCTGACCGTGTGCCATCTCATGCCCCAGCACGACGGCGATTTCGTCATCAGTAACCAGCAGGTCAAAGATGCCGGTGTTGATGGTCATGTTGTGCCCCAGGGAGCAGGCAGCATTGAAGCTGGTGTCAGGGTTGATGTAGTAGTTGTACGGCATATCGTTGATGGAAGGGTCTGCCTTGGCAACCCCGGCAGAGAGGTTTGCCATGATGGTATCAACCCGGCTGTTCAGATACGGATCGTTGTTGACCCCCTGCTTGTTCTTCATCTCCTGAAAGAGGGCCAGACGGCCTTCCTCGGTATCGTTGAGCTGGCTGAGCTGGTGGTAGGTCTCCGCCATCTGTACGCTTGCGGCAATAACAGAGCCCGGCACGCTGGCATCAGCCTGTGCTGGCAGGGCTGCCAGCGGCATGCCGGCTGCCAGGCAGGTGATAATTATTTTTGCAAGATTTTTCTTTACATTAAACATTTTTTCCTCCGTAAAATAATCGGTAAATAAATTTTCATTCTATTAATGCGTGTGGTATGAATATATGATAATATATGTACGAGGATATTTCAAATTAAAAATTGCTTAGAAGCAAATAAAAAAACAAAGTTAGTAAAATATTCCCAGGAGGTTTTTTATGGAGAAGCTTGTGGAGCAAGGCAATATGGAGCATGGCAACGTAGCCGGCGGCAGTATGGATAGCGGTACTATGGAGAAGCTTTTGGACAAATACGCGAAGCTGGTGGTCTGCACAGGTGTCAATCTGCAAAAGGGGCAGCTGCTGGTGGTGAATGCGCCGATAGAGTGCGCTGATTTTGCCAGGCGGATTGCCGGGGCGGCTTTTACTGCCGGGGCAAGGGACGTGAAGGTGAACTGGTCTGACGAGCAGTTTGCCCGCATCCGGCTGGAGGAGGCTGCGGCGGAGGTCTTTGATGAGTTTCCTGACTGGCGCAGGGATATGTTCATGGACTTCAAGGCGAAGGGGGCGGCTGTGGTTTCTATCCATGCCTCGGATCCGATGATTTTCCAGCATGTGGAGCCGGACAAGATGCTACGGAGCCAGCGGGCGGCAGGCAAGGCACTCCTTGAGTACCGCCAGGCCATGATGAATAATGAGCTGCGCTGGTGCGTGGTGTCCATTCCTACGGAGAGCTGGGCGAAGAAGGTCTTTGCAGGCGAGGAGGGAGAACAGGCTGTGGCACGGCTGTGGCAGGCTATCTTCCGGGCGGTGCGGATTGATGCTGAGCAGGAGGATGCTGACCCTGTGGAGGCATGGCAGCAGCATGTGGACTTTTTGCAGAGGGCGTGCCGCTTTATGAATGAGCAGCAGTTTGCCGCCCTGCACTATACCAACGGGCTGGGGACTGACCTGACGGTGAAGCTGCCCAAGGGGCATATCTGGGCAGGGGGTGCGGAGATTGCCGGTGACGGCGTGCGCTTTGTAGCCAATATGCCTACGGAGGAAATCTACACCCTGCCTGACAGGAATGGCGTGGATGGGGTGGTCTATGCCTCCAAGCCCCTGAATTACAATGGCAATCTCATTGAGGGGATGCGGCTGGAATTTGCCGCTGGCAAGGTGGTCAGGGCAGAGGCTGCCAGGGGGCAGGAAATCCTGGACAAGCTCCTGGCTGTGGATGAGGGTGCCAGCTATCTGGGGGAAGTGGCGCTGGTGCAGTACGATTCGCCAATTTCCAATAGCGGCATCCTGTTTTACAACACCCTCTTTGACGAGAATGCCGCCTGCCATCTGGCCTTTGGCAAGGCATACCCTACCTGCTTGCAGGGGGGGGAGAAGATGGATTCCGTGGAGCTTTTGCAGCACGGGGTAAATGACTCACTGGTGCATGAGGACTTTATGGTTGGCACCGCCGACCTGGCCATTGAGGGCATCAGGGCTGATGGCAGCCGGGTGCAGGTCTTTAAGGATGGCAATTTTGCCATAGCATAAAATATAATAATTCGGAGATGCAGAAGATTGGATGGATTTATCAATAAAAAAGTGCTGAAGGCAGCGTGGCCTATTGCCTTTGGCTATATACCGCTGGGGATGGCATGCGGCATCCTGGCGCAGAAGACCGGCTTTGACTGGTTCCAGATGTTGATGATGTCTACATTTCTCTTTGCCGGCAGCGGCCAGTTCATCGCCCTTGCCATGATTGGCAGCGGCAGTACCATTATGCCGGTGGTGATGACGGTGTGCATTGTCAATCTCAGGCATTTGCTGTATGCCTTGATTTTGAATCAGTATATTGCCGGTCAGTCCCGGCTGTACAAGGCTTTTTACGCCCAGGAAATCGTGGATGAGACCTTTGCGGTCAACCATACCCAGTTTGCCCGGCTGGGGAAGGAATGGACGGGCAGCAATGCCCTTGGCGTGAATTTTGTGGGGCATGTCTCCTGGATTTTGGCCACGGTGGCAGGGCTTTTCCTGGGGAACACGATTTACATCGATACGGCCCTGGTGAGCTATGCCTTGATTGCCATGTTCATCGGGCTGTGGTCCTTTCATTTCGTCAGCCCCAGCCTGGTACTGACGGGTGTGCTGGGGGGGATTCTCGCCCTGGTGCTGTCCTTCTGGCTGGACCACATGCTGAACGTGGTGGCGGCTACGATTATTGCGGCTGCGGTGGCAGCTGCGTATAGGGCAATGGCTGAAAAGGGGGCAGAGGAATGAGCTACGATGAAATTTTGCTGTGTATTTTCGGGCTTTTTCTGGTATCATATATTCCGAGGGTGCTGCCCTTTGCCTTGCTGGGGAACAGGGAGCTGCCCAGGTTTTTCCACCTGTGGCTGCAGTATGTGCCTACAGCGGTGTTCGGGGCATTGATTTTTACCTCGATTTTTGGCAGCGGTGCGGAAGGCTTCCGCTTTTCCTGGGAAAACAAGGAGCTGGTGGCATCTATTGTGGTGCTGCCTGTGGCAGCTGCCACCAAGTCCCTGCCCTATAGCATTATTACGGGGCTGGTGACCTACTGGCTGGCCCAGCAGATATTGTAACGTTGTATGTTGAATGTTGAATATTTTGTATAAAGGATTGGGTGGTGTTGGTTTTGAGTATGTTGGTGGAAATGGGTTCCGTGGTGGAGAACAATATCCTGTCGGATGATGTGCGTGCTATGGTGATTCAGGCACCTCAGGTGGCAGCCCAGGCGGAGCCGGGGCAGTTTGTCATGGTGAAGAATGAGAGCGGCAGCACGTTCCTGCGCCGTCCCTTCGGCGTTGCCGATGTGGACAGGGAGCAGGGCAGGCTGCTCCTGATTTATCGGGTGGCCGGCAAGGGCACCCGGGAGCTGGCGGGGCTGGAGCCTACCATGGAAATCAGCGTGGAGGGCCCTCTGGGGGGCGGCTTCAGGTTTGGTGAGGCTTCTGGCGGTGCTTACTCCGGGAAAGAGGACGGCAGGACATTGCTTATCGGCGGTGGCGTAGGCGTGGCACCCCTTATTTATACGGCACGCTATCTGGCCGAGAGGGAGCCTGAGAACAAGCCGTTGTTTTTGCTTGGCGTAAGGAGCGCGGAGGAGCTTTTCTGGCAGGACTACCTGAAGGAGTTCACGGAGGAAATTATCGTGACTACCAATGACGGCTCCGCCGGCAAAAAGGGCTTTGCCATTGATGCCCTGCCGGATATTCTGGCTGCTCATGACATCAGGCACATCAAGATTTGCGGCCCTACCATTATGATGGAGGGGCTGGCGAAGCTGGCCATGGAGCGGGGCATAGAGTGCCAGGTTTCCTTGGAGAAGCGCATGGCCTGCGGCATCGGCGTGTGCCTGGGCTGCACCTTTGAGGGCAAGGTCAGCGGCAAGCGCTGGAAGATCTGCCATGACGGCCCTGTATTCCCTGCGGAGGAGGTTTTTGAGAAATGAATTTTGAGAGACTGGCGACGGATTTTGCCGGAATTAAGCTGAAAACCCCTGTGATGGGGGCGTCCGGCACCTTTGGCTTTGGCATTGAATACAAGGATTTTCTAAATCTGGGTGATGTGGGGGCGATTATCAGCAAGGGGCTGACACCTCTGCCGCGGCCTGGCAACAACGGGGTGCGTGTGGCGGAAACCCCGGGGGGCATGCTGAACTGCATCGGCCTGGAAAATCCCGGCATTGAGGGATTTTTACGTGACATTCTGCCGAAGGTAAGGCAGGAGGCCGCTGATACGGCCTTTATTGCCAATTTTTCTGCCGGTACGGTGGAGGACTATGGCATGATGGCTGCCAGGCTGGACGTGGATGGCGTAGACGGCGTGGAGGTGAATATCTCCTGCCCTAATGTGAAGGAAGGGGGCATCGTCTTCGGCACGGACCCGCGGGCGGCGGCAGCCGTTACGGAGGCGGTGAAGAAAAACACGAAAAAGCCGGTGATTGTGAAGCTGTCCCCAAATGTGACGGATATTGCCCTCATGGCAAGGGCTGTGGAGGAGGCAGGGGCGGATGCCATCGCCCTGATTAATACACTGACGGGCATGGTGATTGATACCCGTACCTGGCAGCCTCTCCTGGGCAATATTACAGGGGGGCTTTCCGGCCCTGCTGTGAAGCCTATTGCCGTCCGCATGGTGTGGCAGGCGGCTCAGGCAGTGAAGATTCCGATTCTCGGACTGGGAGGCATTACCTGCGGCGAGGATGCAGTGGAATTTTTGCTGGCAGGTGCCAGTGCCGTGGCGGTAGGGGCGGAGAACTTCGTGCATCCTGATGCGGTAGTCAGGGTGGCAGAGGATATTGATGCCTATCTGGCTGCCAGGGGGCTGGAGCATGTTTCCCAGCTGGTGGGACAGGTGAAGCTGTAAGCCTGCAATATTATGGTATTTATTAGAAAATTAGCTAAATATGTGAATATTTTTCCAGTCAAAAAGAGGATTTTGCCTTTTTGTGGCGAATACTAGATTTTAAAAGGAGAAGTATTTGCGATAGGGTTGCCATTAGGGGGTACGGATATGTTTTTATTTGGCTCAAGTAAGGAAGATAAAAAGCCTGCAATGCGTGGTGAGGATTGCAGTCAGATGAAGCGTGATGTGGATGGGATGGACAGGTTCCTGCAGCAGGTGATAGATGGAGATTATACTGCCAGGGCACCTCAGGCTCATTCGCCGGAAATGCAGCGTCTGGGCAGGAAAATGGAGCAGCTTTTGCAGAAGCAGCGGGATGATCTGCGTTCCATGCTGATGACCTTGAATGAGTCAGTGTACGATTCCACCGAGGTTTCCGAGGCGTTGAATGCCATCGTGACGGAGAATATCCACGTTTCCGCCCGGATTGATGAGATGCACAAGGTTGTGGAGTCCCTGGCCAATGAGATTATGGGTCTGGCAGGTACTGCCACGGAGACCTCTGACCAGACACGGCAGGGCATGGAGGCAATGCGCAACACTGAGAACAGTATTGATACGGTTTCCAAGGAGACTGCGGCGGCAGAGGAAAGCCTGCAGAGCATGCATGGCAGTGTTGTCCAGCTGCAGAAGGATACCGTGAATATCAACAATCTGGTGGAGACGGTGCGGGGCATAGCTGACCAGACCAACCTGCTGGCTCTGAATGCCTCCATTGAGGCAGCCCGTGCCGGTGAGCATGGCAGGGGCTTTGCGGTTGTTGCCGAGGAGGTAAGGAAGCTGGCGGAGCAGTCCAAGCTGTCCGTTAGTGAAATCAATGAGCATTTGTCCAGCATCAAGGGCACATCTCAGGAAATTACGGATGAGTTTACCCAGATGGATGCTGCCTTCAAAAACAATACTGCGGCAGTGCAGGAGGCCAGCTCCCATACCCAGAAGCTGACAGGTGTCTTTGATGGCATTGACAATGCGGTGAACATTCTGGCACCGCTGGCGGAGGAGCAGTCGGCGGCTTTCCAGGAGATGACTGCCTCCCTGCGCACCACCATGGATGATGTGCACCGGCAGAATGATTCCACCAGGAATTGCAACCGCTTTGTGTACGAGGCACTGAAGGCTTCCAGCCAGATGCGCACAACCCTGGCAGGGCTGGATCTGGATATTACCGACAAGGAAAATGTGGAGCTTGCCAAGACTGATCATCTTTTGTGGCGTGCCCGCATCAGCCAGATGCTGTGGGGCAATATCGACCTGGATGCTTCTAATGTCCGCGACCATACTACATGCCGGCTGGGCAGGTGGTATGCCACCAAGGGCAGGGAGCTCTTTGGCAGTCAGCCTGAGTTCCAGAAGCTGGAGCGGGATCATGCCAGGTTCCATGCCTGCTGCGCGGAGGCTATTGATGCCTACCATGGGAAAAACAAGAAGCTGGTGGATAATCTGACGGAGGAGCTGTCGGCACTTTCGGCTACTGTTATCGGCAGCCTGGATGAGCTGAAGAACAAGCTGTAAGGATTTGCAGGGCTGGTTATTTGCGGGAAGCGGCATGAAGCTGCCGGGGATGGAGTTTTTGTCCCCGGTGGCAGATGCCGCTTTTTGCTTGCGGAGATTTTTTAGCGGCTATAGGCTGATTTTTGCTTATGGATATATTTTCCCCGGCTATGGAGTGATTTTTTGCTTGTCAGGACGGGCTTTTTGTGGTATATGTAAGAAGTTAAATACTTTTTCAGGAGGAAGGATTTTGGCTGATTTTAAAGAAGAAATCCGGAAGCGTCGCACCTTTGCGATTATTTCCCATCCGGATGCAGGTAAGACTACCCTGACGGAGAAGCTGCTGCTGTACGGCGGTGCTATCCATCTGGCTGGTTCCATCAAGTCGAGAAAAACCCAGCACCACGCTGTGTCTGACTGGATGGAGATAGAGAAGCAGCGCGGTATTTCCGTTACCTCGTCTGTTTTGCAGTTTAATTATAATGGCTATTGCATCAATATCCTTGATACGCCGGGACATCAGGACTTTTCTGAGGATACCTACCGCACCCTGATGGCGGTGGATAGTGCCGTCATGATTATCGATGTGGCAAAGGGTGTGGAGGCTCAGACCAAGAAGCTGTTCAAGGTCTGCAAGCAGCGGGGGATTCCTATCTTTACCTTTGTCAACAAGCTGGACCGCTTCGGCAAGGCTCCTCTGGATTTGATGGATGAGCTGGAAAATGTGCTGGGCATCCGCTCTTATCCGATGAATTGGCCGATTGGCACAGACGGCAATTATTTTGGCGTGTATGACAGGCAGAAGAAGCAGATTGAGCTTTTTGATGATGATACCTCCCATGGCCAGAATGCCAGGGCATCTGTAACCGGCTCTTTGGAGGATGCCGAGTTTGTGGAGATGCTGGGGGCGGAGGCTCATCAGACCTTGGTTGATGATATTGACCTTCTGGATACTGCCGGTGAGGAGTTTGACCTTGAGAAGGTGGCACGGGGAGAGCTGACGCCGATGTTCTTCGGTTCTGCCATGACCAACTTCGGCGTGCAGAACTTTCTGGAGGAATATTTGAAGCTGGCTCCGGAGCCTGTGGGCAGGAAGTCCACGGAGGGCGTTATTGAGCCTGATGATGAGAAGTTTTCTGCCTTTGTGTTCAAGATTCAGGCCAATATGAATCCTGCCCATCGTGACCGCCTGGCCTTTATCCGCATCTGCTCCGGCAAGTTTGAGCGGGGCATGAGCGTGTACCACAGCCGCAGCGGCAAGCCTATCAAGCTGGCGCAGCCGCAGCAGTTCCTGGCCCAGGACAGGCAGATTGTGGACGAGGCATATCCGGGGGATATTGTGGGACTCTTTGACCCGGGGATTTTCGGTATCGGTGATACACTGTGCGATACTTCCCACAAGTTCAGCTATGAGGATTTCCCTGTGTTCCCGCCGGAGAAATTTGCCCGGGTGCAGGCAAAGGACACCATGAAGCGCAAGCAGTTTGTCAAGGGCGTGGAGCAGCTTACCCAGGAGGGGGCTATCCAGCTGTTCCAGCAGGCAGGTGTCGGTACAGAGTCCTATATTGTGGGCACGGTGGGTACTTTGCAGTTTGAGGTGCTGGAGTACAGGCTGAAGAACGAGTATGGCGTGGATATTGTCATGACTATGCAGCCTTATGAGGTGGCTCGCTGGATGACCTATGCTGATGGCAGGGAGGTTACCCCGGCAGGGCTTCGTGGTGCGGACAGGGGCATGTTTGTGTATGACCGCCGCAACAATCCTGTGCTTTTGGTGAGCAATGAATGGGCCCTGGGGTGGATTACGGATAATAATCCTGATTTGGAGCTGCATACTGTGCCTGTGGACAAGCAGGAGGTATAACTGGCTGTTTGCTTGTGCAAAATGTGCAGCTGCATAGGCACATAAGTACAGCTTGACATTTGCAAGGGAAAGTTATAAAATCAATACAAGACATGCAACGAGGCATATTTGCTTTTGCTGCATGTCTTTTTTGTGTTATAAAAAAGGAGTGTATGATTATGAGAAGCTTCCCTTTGTTTGAGGAATTGGAACGTGAGCGTGACAAGGTGAATGAGGAATTTCACAGGGCTACCAAGCCGCAGCTGATTGAGCGGCTGAAGGAGTTTGGGTTCATGCAGCCTGACCCTGATAATCCCACCAAGTTCGTGCTGGCGGAGAAGGCTACTGACAATGTGTATCACCTGTCGATTAACAGGTATAGCGTTACCGTTCAGTTCCAGCATGTAAAGCGCGGGGAGGTAAAGCTGATCTGCGATATAAGTAATTTTGCCATGAGTACCCACAATATGATGAATGTGATTATCAAGTGTGTGGATTACTGGCTGCAGTATGGCGTGGTTTATGATTATATTTCTGCCCAGGGCTTCAAAGAATGCTAAGATAGATTTCAGTTTATCGTGGTGCTTGATTGTCACTACGAGCATATATGAATTGATATAGTTTGTTAGTTCGTGGACTCTGTTCAGACCTTTAAAAGGGACAGGTAGCGGCAGTACCCATAGAAAACTCGCTCTCGCTCTTAGCACAGCCTCGCGCTTCTAAGCTCCTGCGTCGCTTACGCTCGCACTCGCTAAGAAGCGAGGCTGCACTCAAGGTTTTCTTTGGGTACATGCCGCACCTGTCCCTCTTTTTGTCTGAACAGATACAACAAAATAATCCAATTACATTCAATCAGTATGATACTGTAGCAATTAATCTAACTTCACGAAAAAGCTGAAAAGGGGAGCCGGGAAGCTGACGAAGCCTGCAACTGCCAACCGTTGTATAACGTATAGTGCAATCAAACAATTCTTTAGTCCAGCTACATAAGTTGCATAGGATAGACTGCTAACCTTGGCATAATAATATAGTGACATGTCAACAAACCTGTTTATAAGAGCAGGTTGCCTTGCATAGTTGTTGGCAGTATCAGGCTTCGTCAGCTCCTAGCCCCCCTATTTCAGGCTTATTCGTAAAGCTGTATGGGGCA
>OBLI01000940.1_pt1 | contig 30191 bp, 18 predicted proteins | sample 1519701 | NCBI WGS metagenome assembly OBLI01 (sample SAMEA3663005, study PRJEB22513) | pig gut metagenome | biome: pig gut; feature: pig-associated habitat; material: faeces | place: France | collected 2012 | reverse complement strand
TCTGTGCGTGGAGCCAGACTTTTGTCCTTAGCTTCCTTCCGATTCTCCTCGCGGTGGACACCGTTGCCTCGGACTATGCGCTTCCCGCTATCGGGGCGCGCTCGGGACTTTCACCCATTAGATTATGCCCATGTCGGGCGAACTGAAAAAAGCTGTGTCTGAAAGACACAGCTTGGAAAAGAAGAGCCCTGCGCAAAGCGGGGAAGAATAAAAGCGCAGGGCTCGGGGGGAAGGGGAAGTTGTTCCACACCGATTCGAACGATGACTGAGAGAACCAAAAACTCTAGTGCTACCATTACACCATGGAACATCCTTTATTGCTCTTCGTTTCCGAATTGCGACGCAAAAGTAATACGCTTTTTTTTATCGACAAATTTTTTGCGTGTTTTTTCGCTTTTTACCGCGTCAATTCTTGCTCGTTTTTCAAAAAAAGCAAGGCTCGCTTGAAAATATCGTTGCGCTCGTTAATGAGACGGAAGTATTCGTTGCGTTCCCACAGGTCGTAGGCGATGGTGGCCTTGAGGATAAATTTCAAGTCGTCGAGGGTGGTAGCCAACTCCTGATCGTCCTTCGGCTCCACTTTCTTGCGTTTTCCCTCTGCAAGGATGGAGTCGGTGAGCTGGGCGGGAACTTCAAAGTGGGCGGCATAGTCGTCGAACGTGCGGTATTTCTTCTTCAACTCCTTGCGGTGCTCGTCAACATAGCGCAGGGTGTGTTCGTTGATGAGGTTGTAGCGGCGGAGGGCTCGATACATGGGGGTGTAGGCGGTGGTGTCGATGGGGACAAAGATGTCGGGCATGATGCCGCCACCACCGTAGACGGTGCGGCGCTTGACGAGGGTTTTGTAGACCTTGGTGGAGTCGAGGTGGATGCTGTCGAGAGATGTCAGTTCGCCCCGGGTGTAGCGGTCTTCGAGGTCGCGGCTGTAGGCTTCTTTCTCGCCTTTGACGTAAGGCTTCTGGATGCAGCGGCCGGAAGGGGTGTAGTAGTGGGAGACGGTGAGGCGTATCATGGAGCCGTCGGGGAGGTCGATGGGGCGCTGTACCAGGCCCTTGCCAAAAGTGCGCCGACCGATAATGGTGCCGCGGTCGTGGTCCTGCACAGCTCCGCTGACGATTTCGGCGGCCGAAGCGGTGAACTCGTCAACCAGTATGACAAGACGCCCTTCCCCAGCCATGAGGCCGCCGCCTTCGGCTGTAAGCTCCTGACGCGGCATGACGCGGCCGTCGGTATAGACGATCATGGAGCCTTGGGGCAGGAACTCGCTGGCCACTTCCTGGGCGGCATTGAGATAGCCGCCGCCGTTGAGCGAAAGGTCGAGGATGAGGTCCTTCATGCCCTCTTTCTGTAACTTCAACAGCTTGTCGTGTACTTCCTGGCCTGAGGTGGCTCCGAAGCTGTCGAGGTGGATGTAGCCCGTGGTAGCATTGACCATATAGGCTGCGTCGACCGTGTAGACGGGTATCTTGTCGCGTACAACCTTGAAGCGAAGCACTTCGGACACGCCGCGACGCACCACTTCGAGGTTGGCGATGGTGCCCTTGGGACCGCGCAGCTTCTGCATGATGCTGTCGCGGTCCATCTTGACGCCGGCGATGGCGGTGCCATTAACGGCAATGATGCGGTCGCCGGCCAGGACTCCAACTTTCTCGCACGGGCCTTTGCTGATGACTTGGAGCACGAGGAGGGTGTCCTTCACCATATTGAAGCTCACACCGATGCCTTCAAAATTGCCACTCAGGGGCTCGTTCAGTTTTTTCGTGTCTTTGGCATTGGTGTAGGAGGAATGGGGGTCGAGCTTTTCGAGCATGCCGTTGATGGCATCTTCGGTGAGCTTTTGCTGGTCAACGCTATCAACATACAAGCTGGAAATGGCTACCTGCGCCATCTGAAGTTTTTTGATTTGTTCAAAGTCCAGTCCTTCGTAAGGGCTTTGCGCGCCGGCCGGCAAGGCCAACAACAGGCTGAAAAGGAGGGATAGGAATTTCATTATCTGTGGTGTTTTGATGTATTGGCGAAAGATAGGTTTTATATAGGGAGTAAAACGGCCATGCGCCATGCACTACTCCTGGGGGCGGGGCAGAAAATCGGAAACGTCTTTGCCATAAGCAATGAGTTCGCGCACCACGCTCGACGATATGTGGGCATACTGCGACTCTGTGAACAACAAAACTGTTTCCACACCGCCCAACCGGTGGTTCATGGCTGCAATGTCGCGCTCGTACTCAAAGTCCTTGACCGAACGAAGTCCGCGAAGGATGAATTTAGCTTGCTCGCGGCGGGCGAGGTCGATGGTGAGGTCTTTGTAGGCAACAACCTTCACGCGCGGCTCGGCAGCATAGAGCCGACGGATTACTTCAACCCGCTGTTCGGGAGTGTAGAGGGAACGTTTTTTGTCGTTGACGCCCACCCCAATCACAATGCGGTCGAACATGGGCAGCCCACGCTTGACAATGCTGGCGTGGCCGACGGTAAAGGGGTCGAACGACCCGGGGAAAACAGCAATCTTCATTACTTTGAATGTTTGTGGGCGGAGAGCGGAAACCAAAACCGTGGGTAGAATGTCAGGATGGAGCGGAAGGCATTGCTACTCTTCCTCTGCCAAATCTTCCTCGACAACCAGATTGTCAATGATGAAACCTTGACGCTCCATGGTGTTCTTGCCCATATAGTATTCCAGGAGGGAATTGACATTGTCGCTCTTGTGGAGTGTTACCGGTTCCAGGCGCATATCGGGACCGATGAAATGTTTAAACTCATCCGGAGAAATTTCGCCCAAACCTTTAAAACGGGTGATTTCGGGGTCAGGGCTGAGCCGCTCTATGGCCTCCTGTTTTTCCTCTTCAGAATAGCAATAGACCGTTTCAAACTCCGAACGGTCGCCCGCACGGTTCTTTTTCAGAATAGCCGCCCCGGCACTGCCATCATGGAGGGTTGTCGACGTCTTGGCCGCCCCACGTACTTTTTTCTTCTTGTTGCGCACGCGGAAGAGGGGGGTCTGGAGGATATAGACATGGCCTTTTTTTATCAAATCGGGGAAGAATTGAAGGAAAAAGGTTATCATGAGCAAACGGATGTGCATGCCGTCGACATCGGCATCGGTGGCTACAATGACCTTGTTGTAGCGGAGACCGTCGAGGCCATCCTCGATGTTCAAAGCGGCTTGCAGGAGATTGAACTCCTCATTCTCGTAAACCACTTTCTTGGTGAGCCCGAAACAGTTGAGGGGTTTACCACGCAGGGAGAAGACGGCCTGCGTATTCACGTCGCGACTTTTGGTGATAGAGCCACTTGCCGAGTCGCCCTCGGTGATAAAGATGGACGATTCCCAACGTGGGTCTTGCGCCTCCTCCTCTTTTTTACGAACCTTGGGTGCAGGGTCGCTGAGGTGGACCCGACAATCGCGCAGCTTGCGGTTGTGCAGATTGGCCTTCTTGGCACGTTCGCGAGCCAGCTTCGTTACGCCCGCAATGGCTTTTCGTTCCTTCTCGCTCTCTTCAATTTTTTGTTTGATGACGTCTGCGACATCGGTGTGCTTATGCAGATAATTGTCTACGTTCTCCTTGACAAAATCTCCGACAAACTTGTTCACACTCACGCCCGAGAGGGGGAAGGGATTGCCGTTTGAATCCTTGTCGGGAGCCATGGTGAGCGAGCCGAGCTTGATTTTTGTCTGGCTCTCAAAGAGGGGTTCAATGACGCGGATGGCCACGGCGGCCACCAAGCCGTTGCGCACGTCCTGCACGTCGTAGTTTTTCCCCATGTACTCCTTGATGGCACGAGCTATGTGTTCCTTGAACGCACTCTGGTGGGTTCCGCCCTGGGTGGTGTGCTGGCCGTTGACGAAGGAGTAATATTCTTCGCCGTACTGCGAGGTGTGGGTGAAGGCGATGTCGATGTTGGGACCGGAAAGGTGGACTATGGGGTACAATCCGGGAGCCGTCATATTATCGTTGAGGAGGTCTTCCAAACCGTTGCGGCTGAGGATGCGGCGGCCGTTATAGAAGATGGCCAGGCCGGTGTTGAGGTAGGTGTAGTTGCGGAGCATATTCTCCACAAACTCACCATGGAAACGGTAGTTGAGGAAGAGGGTCTTGTCTGGCTCGAAATAGATGTAGGTGCCGTTCTCCTCTTCACACGGACCTTCCTCATCGCTCACCAGAACGCCTTTTTCAAAAATGGCCTCGTGCATTTTTCCGTCGCGCACGCTGCGTGCCACAAAGCGGGTGGAGAGTGCGTTGACGGCCTTGAGGCCCACACCATTCATGCCGACGGATGCGGTGAACACGGCGGTATCATATTTTCCGCCCGTGTTGAGCTTTGACACGGCATCGACCAATGCGCCCAAAGGGATGCCGCGCCCGTAATCGCGGATTTCGGCGGTGAGATTGTCGTGGATGTTTACCTCGATGCGCTTTCCGAATCCTTCGTTGAACTCGTCGATGCTGTTGTCAATGCTTTCCTTGAGCAGCACGTAGATACCATCTTCGGCATGAGAACCGTCGCCCAAGCGTCCGATGTACATACCCGGACGTGTGCGGATGTGTTCCGTGTCTTCAAGGTGGCGGATTTTGCTCTCGTCATAGACCACTTCGGGAGCGGGAGTGAGGTTTAGTTCGTCAGACATGATTTCTTTTGATAGAAATATCAAGGGACATTTCTAAGCGTCCCCTTGCTTAGTGTATGGCAGTCTTGTAACAGCGGCGACGTTTGTGCTGTTCGGTTTTAAAGTACTGCCATTGGTTTTGCACTTTCTCGTTGAGTTCCAACTCGGGGTTGCTTTCGGCATACTCAAAGCCCAATTTTTGATACACCGGTATGAGGTCGGTAAACAACAGGGCGTTTACGCCTTTGTTCTGATAGTCGGGACGTACGCCCACCAGGAGCAAGTCGAGCATTTTGGGACGTTTCCACAGCAGTGCCTTGAGCAGATAGAACCACCCAAAGGGCAACAAACGGCCTTTGGCTTTCTGCAATGCCTCTGAAAGCGATGCCATAGAAATGCCGACGGCCACGATTTCGTTTTGCTCGTTTTCTACGATGCTAACCATGCGCAAATCGAGCACGGGCACGTACATTTTTACATATTGGTCGATTTGCCTCTCCGTCATGCGCGAGAAGTTGAACAGAGGGGCGTAGGCATCGTTGATTAGTCGGAAAATTTGATGTCCAATACCGCTTTCGCGCACTTCCTTCTTGCTCGTGAGTTTGCGGATGTGCAGGTTGTACTTGCGAGCTATGATGTCGGAAATGCGTTTGTGCTTCTCGGGAATTTCGTCGGGAATGAAGATTTTCATCTCCACCCAGTCGGCACTTTTCTCCAGCCCGAGCCGCTCCATGTGGACGGGATAATAAGGATAGTTGTAGATGGTGGCCATGGTGGACAGCTGGTCGAAACCTTCAATCAGCATTCCCTCGGCATCCATGTCGGTAAAGCCGAGCGGACCTTCGAGTGTGTCCATACCCCGCTCCTTACCCCATTGCTTCACGGTATCAATGAGGGCGCGACTCACTTCTACATCGTCAATAAAGTCTATCCAACCGAAGCGCACGGTCTTTTTGTTCCACTGTTCATTGGCCCGGTGGTTGATAATGGCGGCCACGCGGCCTACAATCTTTCCTTCGCGATAGGCCAAAAAGTAGTCGGCCTCACAGAACTCGAAAGCGGCATTCCGCTTGGGCGAGAACGTGTTCAGCATGTCGTCGTAGAGGTCGGGGACGGAGTATTTGTTTTCTTTATAAAACTCGTAGTTAAAGCGAATGAAGCGTTTCAGTTCCGACTTGGTAGAAACTCTTTTTATTTCAACGGACATAGGACCGAGAATTTGAGAAAAGAATGTTTAAAAATATATAGTTAGCGTGCAAAAGTAGCATTTTTCCCATATCTTTTCGGATACTTGACGCTTTTATTCGTAACTTCGCCGCCGAAAACGCTACAGAGGACAGATTTGGCTGCTTGCAACCTCTCAAAAACAATGCTAAAACTCGCACGTGTCGAGGACCCGGTCGTTCAGGTGCTCCACACTGTGAAGGCATCAGACATACCAAAAGCCGAATCCCACTCTGCCTGTTTTCGCTCTGCGGAAGCAGGCTCATTTTTTATCAATTTTTTTATCATGGGATATTTATTTACATCCGAATCGGTGTCTGAAGGACACCCCGACAAGGTGGCGGACCAGATTTCCGACGCCGTGCTTGACCAACTCCTGGCTTACGACCCCCAATCGAAGGTGGCCTGCGAAACACTTGTCACCACGGGACAAGTGGTAGTGGCCGGCGAAGTAAAATCAGAAGCCTACGTTGACTTGCAGGACGTGGTGCGCAAAACCATTGCCCGCATCGGCTACACCAAAGCCGACTACAAGTTTGAAGCGGAAAGCTGCGGCATCTTCAGTGCCATTCACGAACAAAGCAACGACATCAACCGGGGCGTGGACCGCAAAGACTCCTCCGACCCCATGGCTCAGGGTGCCGGCGACCAGGGCATGATGTTCGGATATGCCAACAACGAAACGGACACCTTCATGCCGCTGCCGCTGGCCCTGGCGCACGACATTGTCTACGTGCTGGCGGAAATCCGCCGCGAGGGCAAGGTGATGACTTACCTCCGTCCGGACTCGAAGAGCCAGGTTACCGTGGAATACAACGACAACAACGTGGCCTTGCGCATCGACACGATTGTCGTGTCAACGCAACACGATGAATTCATCACCGCAGCTGAAGCCGGCTCGCAGGAAAAGGCCGACGCACTGATGCTGGCGCAAATCGAAAAGGACGTAAAGGAAATTCTCATCCCGCGTGTCATTGAAGAAAGGGTGAACACGCCCGAAATTAAGGAACTATTCAAGAAAGGTAACATCCGATATTTTGTAAACCCCACGGGCAAGTTTGTCATCGGCGGCCCCCACGGCGACACAGGGCTGACCGGGCGTAAAATCATCGTCGACACCTACGGCGGAAAGGGTGCACACGGCGGCGGAGCCTTCTCAGGGAAAGACCCATCAAAGGTGGACCGTTCAGCAGCCTATGCAGCGCGCCACATAGCCAAGAATATGGTGGCAGCCGGCGTGGCCGACGAGATGCTGGTGCAGCTCAGCTATGCTATCGGAGTGGCTCAGCCCATCTCCATCTACGTTGACACCTACGGACGCAGCCATGTGCAGATGACCGACGGCGAGATAGCCGAACGCATCCGCCGGCTCTTCGACCTCCGTCCGGCAGCCATCGAACGGGAATTGGAGTTGCGCAACCCCATCTACGAAGAAACGGCAAGCTACGGCCACATGGGACGCGAACCCCAGACCGTGGTGAAAACATTCCACAGCATGGGACAACCTGACAAAAAGGTGAGCGTAGAGCTGTTCACCTGGGAAAAGCTGAACAAGGTTGAAATGATCAAGAAGGAGTTCGGACTGGCTTAAAGCCCCGCACCTTCTTCAACAAGCAACGGAATAACAGACCATGACCTTTACTATATATAGCGCATCGAGCGGCCAAGTGCCTGCCGTCTATTTGGAGGCGGCACGCACCTTGGGCCGTCTGATTGCTTCGGGAAATCACACGCTGGTCAACGGTGCCGGCCGCACCGGATTGATGGGTGCCTGCACCGATGCCTGCCTCTCAGCGGGCGGAAAGGCTATCGGCATCATTCCTCAGTTCATGATTGACCAAGGCTGGCAACATAGAGGCATGACGGAGTTGATTGTTACGCCCGACATGCACCGCCGTAAAGAATTGATGGCCTCCAAGAGCGATGCCTGCATCGCTTTAGCCGGCGGTGTGGGCACCCTCGAAGAACTGCTCGAAATCATCACTTGGAAACAGTTGGGCCTCTATCTCAAGCCCATCATTATTCTCAACACCAACGGCTACTACGATGCCCTGTTGGACCAATTGCAACGCGCAGCCGACGAGTGTTTCATGCGACCGCAGCACACGGCCATCTGGAGCGTGGCTGCCACACCGGAAGAAGCCATCCGTCAGGCCCTGACCACCCCATTGTGGGACGCTTCGGTACGCAAATTCGCTGCTTTGTAACGCTACAAATAAAAAGAGTGGAATAGTTTGGCAGCAGAGGGACACTCCTATCCATCACAAGTGTGCTTCAGCCCAAACAGTCGGGACTTCAACATTTTCATCCACCCATCATGACGCAAGACACCATTCACTACGTTTCCACTCCGGAACCGGCCGAAGCTGTTGCCACCCCCCATGTAACCGCCCAGGCCGACTCGCTTTCCAGGCCGGCAATCCGTCACATTGCTTCGGCCGACACTATCCCGCCCGACCCTTCCCTGCTCATGCCCTTGCCCTTCAATGAGCCGCTCACCATCGTGCCGCGCATGCTGAAGGAGGATTATTGGGCAGAGGGCCTGGTTCACATTGAAAAATCAGAACTGGCTCAGCAGCTCGACAGCGTATCGGGCATACGGGGCAAAGTAACAAGTTTCCAACCTACGGGAATGGCAGGCGACCCCGTACCTTATCAGTTTAAGACGGACAACTTCGTCACCATCTCCCTCATGGTGAGCTTTTTTCTCGTTGTCTGGGTCATCTCCCGTTCGCGCCATTTTCTGCACAGCCGGGTAAAGGACTTTTTCCATACGCGCCACCACGCCAGCCTTTTTGCTGAGCAAACGCAAAATGAGCTTCGCGGCCAGCTGTTCCTCATTTTCCAGACCTGCTTTGTGCAGGGCATTCTCTATTTCGACTTCACGCAGGAGCACCAGACCGAAGTGTTCAACCAAGTGTCACCCTATCAGATATTGGGCACAGGTGTGGGCATCTGCTGCCTCTACTATTTATTCAAGATGGCGGTCTACTCGTTTGTCAACTCCGTTTTTTTCAGTCGCCGTCAGCGCACCGATTGGAGCGAAACGTATCTGTTGTGCGTGTTAGGCTTAGGGCTGGCTCTATTCCCCGTAGCTTTGCTGGTAGTTTACTTCGATTTGAGTTTTCACACCATGTCGTGGCTCTTCCTTTGTATTCTCTTGCTTGACAAAAGCCTGCTTTTCTACAAATGTTACCGCACATTTTTCAACAGCCCCTTGGGTTTGGTTCATCTTTTTTTGTACTTTTGCACGCTCGAAATCATGCCGTTGCTTATTCTCTTCCGCGCATTGATTTACGCCAACAACTTTTTATTGACAATTAACTAGTTTAACCCGAGCGGCCAGTCCGTCTCACGCCGAAGCCTACTAAGTAGTAATGATCAAGAAGATTCTTGTTTCGCAGCCGGAACCTACTTCCGAGAAGTCCCCTTATTTCGAGATTGAAGCCAAAGAAAACGTAAAGTTCACGTTTCATCCATTCATCAAGATAGAAGGATTATCCGCCCGCGAATTCCGTCAGCAGAAGATACAGATACTCGACTACTCGGCCATTGTTTTCAATTCGCGACACGCCATTGATTTCTTCTTTACCCTATGCAAAGAATTGCGAGTAACTCTCCCCGAAGACATGAAGTACTTTGGCATTTCCGAAACGGTGGCCTTGTACATTCAGAAATACGTTCAGTACCGCAAGCGTAAGGTGTTCTTCGGTAGTACAGGCAAATGGCCCGAACTGGTTACCGTCATGGCCAAGCACAAAACGGAAAAGTATCTCGTACCCCTCTCTGACGTTCACAACGACGACGTGGCACAGATGCTCAACGCCAAAAAGCTGAACCACAAGGAATGTGTGATGTACCGCACGATAAGCAACGATTTTCCGGCCAACGAATCCTTCGATTTCGACATGGTGGTGCTCTTCACCCCCGCCGGAGTGGAATCACTGCTGAAGAACTTCCCCTCCTTCGACCAAGGTTCCACCCGTTTGGCCTGCTTCGGCCCCGCCACCAAAAAGGCCATGGAAGATGCCGGTCTGCGCTGCGACCTCTCCGCCCCCACTCCCGAGGCACGGTCCATGACTGCCGCCATCGAGATGTACCTGGCCAACGAGAACCATCACTAACAATCCAGCATACCAAACCTATCATTGGGCTTATCGGACACGCCGCACATGAAGTCCGATAAGCCCATTATTTTTTCAGGGGTGTGCTATTTAGCTTGAGATGATTCTGCGGCTATCGCGCCGTAGATGGTTGGTTTGAATGAAGGAGCGTAGCGCGGGCTACGTGACTGAATGAAAATCAGCAAGATACAGTGCGAGAGACGGAGAAGCAGCCAAGCCTATTATAGAATAGCTCCCCTAAAACTAATATATAGAACACCCCTTTAGCACACGCATGAAGACCTACACCTTTGCCAAACCCGAGCACCTGTGCCTCAAGAGCGAGATAGAGGCACTTTTCGGTGCAGGCAGCAGTTCGCTGACCATCTATCCGCTGCGAGCCACGTTCCGCATCCTGCCTTATGCCGGACACGGACCGTATGTCAAAGTGTTGCTCAGCGTGGCCAAGCGCAAACTCCGCCATGCCGTCGACCGCAACCGCGCCAAGCGCCAACTGCGCGAAGCCTACCGGCTGCAGAAGCACCTCCTCATCAACAGATTGCCCGAAGGCACTGCCCTTCACGTGGCTTTCATCTGGCTGTCGGAGAAACCCGTGCCCACAGCCCGCGTGGTGGGGCGTATGGAAACCATCCTGTTGCACATGGCCGAACGGGTACTGAAAAACCCCCGGACAACGTCAGCCGAACCTTCTGCCGCCAAGCCATGAAAACCCTGCTCATTCTCCCCATCCGCTTCTACCAGCGCTTCATCTCCCCCCTTCTTCCCCCGGCCTGTCGTTTCACTCCCACCTGTTCGCAGTACGCCATCGAGGCCATCCAGAAACACGGTGCGCTGAAAGGGCTTTACCTCGCCATCCGCCGCCTGCTGCGCTGCCATCCCTGGGGCGGCAGCGGCTACGACCCGGTGCCGTAGGCTCAGGTGCCGCCCGATGGCGGGGATACAAGCCCATCGTGTGCCCATCGTCAACATTATACCTATAAACCATCGTCCGCAACAACCCCGAGGAGCTGTTGCGGACGATTTCTTTAGTTTTCCGCGCAGGACAGAAAATAATTTTCTGGTAGTCCTGCTTCTGCAACCCTGGCTACAGGGTTGTCAGTTCCACCACATGGCTCTGTCCGGCATCGCTGCTGAACACCTCCAGGCCCACTTTCATCAGGTAGTCGCCGCTAAAGCTTTTACCATGCGCTTTCAGCGAGGGCTGTGTGCCGGGCATCAGGTTGATTTCCTCCACGCGGTAAGTGCGGTTCGGGTCGAGTCCCTGCAGTTTCACGCATTGCAGTTTTTCCCGGAAGCGCGGGTGGATATCATAGGCAAAGAGCACGGCCTTTGCTTTGTCTTCGCTCACATAGTTAAGTGCCATGTGGTTGCTCTCGTAGGGCGAAACGAGGCGGTACTGCGTGCCGTCAAGAATAACCTTTTGCAGGCGTTTCCAGTTAGCCACGGCCAGTTTACAGAAATCCAGTTCATTCGCCGTGAGGTCCTGCAGACCGATGTCGAAGCCCAACTTGCACATCGAAGCCACGTCGGTGCGGAACTTCACCGAGGTGTTCTTGTTCCAGCTCGTCACATGGGCGCACATTGCCTTGGCAGGGAAGAACTGCGAGAAACCCCATTGGATGTAAAGGCGTTCGAAGGGATCCGTATTGTCGCTGCACCAGAATTCGGTGAAATACTTCAGTGCCTCGTAGTCGCAGCGGGCACCGCCGCCGGAGCAGAGCATCATCGGCACTTGCGGATAGTTCTCCTTCACGCGCCGCATCACGTTGTACACGCCTCTGACGTGGTCATTGTAGAGTTGGCTCTGCTTCGTTTTGAGATAAGGCGAATAGGCATTGGTAATAGGGCTGTTGCAGTCCCACTTGAAGAAAGCCACCTCGGGGTTTTCTTTCATGATGTTCTCCACCACACCGTAAACGTAGTCCTGCACCTTCGGGTTGCTCAGGTCGAGTACGAGCTGGTTGCGGTAGTAGTAGGTCGTACGGTTGGGCAACTTGATGGCCCAGTCAGGGTGTTTCTCGAAGAGTTCGCTTTTGGGGTTCACCATTTCGGGCTCAATCCAGATGCCGAACTTCACGCCAGCCTCCTTGGCAGCCTTGACCAGTGCCGGTACACCTTCGGGCAGTTTCGAGCGTGTGGCCTCCCAGTCGCCCAGACCGGCGTGGTCGTCCTTGCGCGGATGCTTGTTGCCGAACCATCCGTCGTCGAGCAGGAACATGTCTACGCCGAGGTTCTTGGCATCCTTCATCAGGTCGGCCAGGATTTGCTGGTTGAAGTCGAATCCCGTATTCTCCCAGTTGTTGAGCAGTGTCAGGCGCGTGCCCATGCCGTCCTTCAGGCTGTAGCGTCGTGCCCACTCGTGCAGGCATCGGCTGCCTTCGGCCGCACCCTGCTGGCTCAGGGTGAAGATAAATTCGGGTGTCGTGAAGGTGCGTCCTGCCTCCAGCTCATAGTTTGAGGCATAAGGGTTGATGCCCGGAATCACACGCAGGTTGCCCACGTTGTCCACCTCGAAGGTGAAGCGGAAGTTGCCTGTCCATCCCAGCGTGCCCATCAGCACCTCACCCTGTTGCTCGTTTACGGGCTGGTTCAGTCCGACCTCGAAGAACGGGTGGGTCTGCATGGCCGCGCGGCTACCCAGCGTCGTGTCAATGACTTTCTTGCCGAACTGCAACTGCTGGCTGCTCATCTGCGCCTCGCGTGCCCAGTCGCTGCTGAATTCCGTGAGGAAGTAAGCGTTGCGGTTGAAGTAGAGCATGGCCGAAGCGTAGGCCGAGAGCACCACGGGACGTTTCTCGTGGTGAACGATTTCCGTCCAGGTCTTGATGACGTTTTCTTTGGCGTAAGCCACATAGTGCAGCTTCACTTCAAGCGGGTATTGGTCGTCGCGCAGCAGCACGGTGGTGTGTGTGCCGCCTTCAACGGCTTCGGCTTGGTGGGAAACGTAGTACAGCTTTGTGGAAGGGTTGCCGTCGTTGTGGAGCACGGTCAGTGCGGGGTCAAAGTAGTCCTCGCCGCCGCCACCCGCATAGGCTTCCCATCCGCGTCGGGAGACGCTGCCGTCGGAGCCGGCGTGGACGTACCATTCAAAATTCTGAAGGTCCGCTTCGTGAACCAGTTTGGGACCGAGATAAGTCTGGTAGAGCCGGCCGTTGTCGCCCACTTGCAGGAGCAGGTCAGTCTGTTCCGTACCGATGCGGATTACTTTCTTCTTGTTGTCCGCCTGTGCCCCGGCAAAGACGAGGAGCGTGAGGAGGAATAGCAAAGTCTTTTTCATGACAATAATTGATTTAGGTTCTTAAAAGTGCGTTTTCTCGCCAAGCCCAAGTGAGCAAGCTCCCTTGGGTCTTTTGGCTTACCGAAAACGTTAGAATTTGATGCTTGCGCTGAGTTCGAAAGTGAAAGGGCGGAGGTAGTTGCCGCTCATGGTGTAGTTGTTGTATTTGGCAGCCTCTTCCTTGCCGAGCAGCTCCGTGCCGTTGATGGTGCCGCTGGCCCCCTTCTGGTTGAGGAAGTTCACGACTGATGCGCCGAGGGTGAGGTGCTTGTTGACCGTCCAGTTCACGCCACCGAAAGTTTCCCAGCGCCCTTTGAAGTAGAGAGCGTCCGTGAGGTTGGCATAGGTCTTTCCGAAGTAGCGGAAACTCAGCCAGAGCCGCAGGTCAGGGGTTATTTGGTAGCTCGGGTCGATTTCGGCCAGGATTTGGGGAATCTCCTTCACGATGTTGCCGTTGGCGTTCAGGTCGGGCACGCCTTCGAAGGGCGACTTGATGAAGTAGTTGTCGTAAGTCGGCTTCTGGTAGGTGAAGAGCGCATGGAGGTGGAAACCCTTGAAGGGATCAATCTCGGCCGAGGTGGTCCAGCCCAAGGTGTGGATGTTATAGATGAGAAGGGTTGTCTTGGACTGCGTCGTGCCCGGCTTTGTCACGTTCTGCTGGTCAATGTTGTTCGACTTGGAGATGTACGTAATCATCGAGGTCACGTCGAGCCAGTTGTTCTTGAAGAACACTCCGCCGCGCAAGAGGGGAATGGTGACACGCTTGTACTGCTCTTCAGTGGGGCCAGTGCCGGCATAGTCGCTGATTTTCGGGAAGCGGGTAGCAACGGTGGCGTCGGCAGTAAGTCCGAAGCGGGAAGTCAGGTTGTAGGTAGCCTGTACGGTGGCGGCATAGTTGAGCTTGTCCTTCACCACGCGGTGCGGCTCAATGGTTACAGTCTGCTGGTTCCCTTCTCCGTCGGTGTAGGTGTGCGTGTCGCCAATGTGGAAGCCGGCATAACGTGCATAGGGAATCTGGTCGGCAGACATGCGGTAGTATTCCAATCGGCCACCGTAGAGCAGGCGGAATTTGGGGGATATCTGCCAATTGTCGGTAAAGTACAGTGCGAGTTTGTTCTCGTAGCCCTTGGTGTATTCCGGACTCAGTTCGTTGAACCCGTGATACTTTGTGTCACCTGTAGCCTCTGAGCGGGTCAGGATTTCGGGTGTCTTTGTAGCCGTGGCAGTCCATTGGAAAGAAGAGGAGTGGTAGTCGAGGTGGTAGAACCACTCGTTCAGTCCGAGGCGCACTCCATGACTGCCCATCTGCTTTTTGAGTTCAGTAGTGAGGAGTGCATTCTGCACCTTGCCGAAATGAAGCCAGGTGCGGCGGCCCTCCACGAGTCCTTCGTAGGCCGTGCCGTCTTCCAGCAGGAGATTGTCCGCAGCCGTGACCCTACTGATGGTGCTGCCGCCAAAGTCCACGTAGTTGGCCTCGGGGGCGTTCATGTACTTGGCATTGACGGACCATTCCGTGCCGTTGTTGAAGCGGTAGTCGTAGAGCAGGGCCAGCTCATGGCTCTTGTTGCCCGTGAAGTCGCCGAAGCGGCCGGTCTTCATCCGCCCGTCGAGGATGTCCATGTAGGTAAATCTCCCTCCTGCCGGTGCGTAGCTCGACGTGCCCAGCTTGAAGCCGGGCAGCTCCTTCACGCTGCCGTCGCCCACATAGATAAAGGGTGCTGCATTGACCATCGAGCCGAGAGCCTGGCTCTTGGCAAATTTGTACTTCAGCGTCAGTTTACCCTTGCGGAAGATTCGGGTCAGCCCAGCGTGGTAGAGCTGCGTGCGGTCGCTGTAGTCGGTAAACTGCGGGTCGAAGCTGCCCGGGTCGAAGTTTTGGTACATGCTCGCTGTGTAGAGCCACTTGTCGCCGATGCCTCCCGAAACGTTCAGGTCGAAGTTTTGCCAGCCGAAGTGGTTGGTCTTGTAGTTCAGCACACCGCGGAAGTCTTTTTGTCCCAGCTTGGAGAACGAATTGACCGAATAGGCCACGTTGCCCGTGAGGATGGCTGACTCCGAAGGTGTCATCAGGCCCACCTCTCCCAGGCTTGCATCACTGCGCCAGTGGGCCGCCAGCTTGTGTACCGATGAAGAGTAGACGGCAGGCAGGCCGTTCTCGTATACATTCACGTCTTCCGAGGGCAAACCAATCTGTATTTCGCGGGGCTTGTTCGCGTCGGAGGCGTTGAGCATCACGTTGCGCTCTTCACCTTTTTTCTTTTTTGCGAGCGTGTCGCTCAGTTCTACGGGAGCGGGTGTCATAGACCAGGCTCCCAAGGCCACCATTGTACCGATGGCCGTAAGCATCATGTTTCTTTGGCTCATTGTGAACGGTATTAGATTTCGGTGGCAAAACTAATAGCCTCGCCTGCCCCCTGTCAAGATGGGGTAGACGGCAGGTAAGGGACAGGTAGACGGTATGAAATGGAAAAATATTGGAATTCAGGATAAAACAAGTTGTCTGAGTAGGTCATCAGGTAGATTTATTGTTTACCTTTGCCCCTATCATAATTCTATTTCCATGGTACGCATCCTCTTGTTTCTCCTCCTTTGCGTTGGCTTGGTTAGCCTGCCCTTGAAGGCCCAGCCCCTTTCCGAAGTGCGCAAACAGCTCGAAGTGGCCCTTGAGCACCGCCCCCAGTTCAGCCAGCTGAAGGAGCACCGCATCGACAGCCTGAAGGTGCAGCTCTCCGACCGCATTCCCGCAGAACGGCAGTTCGCATTGCTCACCTCCATCTACCGTGAATACTATATCTACCGTTTCGACTCGGCCATGCACTACGTCAACCAAGCCGCCTTGTTAGCCGAAAAAGAAGGCAGGGAATCATGGAAGTCGCAGACCTCCATCCAGCGTGCATACCTCCTCACTACGGGCGGCTATTTTCGCGAAGCCGAACTTACGTTGCGCGAAGTGCCGCGCCAAAGCCTTCCAGCCGAACAACTTGTGGGGTATTATGCGGCTTTCGAATGGTTGTACAGCATGTGGGCAGAATATTCTGACGACAATGTCTACGCTCCCGCTTATTATAAAAAGGAAATGGCTTATCAGGATTCCCTCATCCAGACACTCCCGTCCGGATCGCCCTACCACACCTACTGGCAAGCCGAGAATTGCTACCGGCAGGGACGGTATGCCGAGGCTGAAACTCTTTACCACAAGGCACTGGAAGGACTGCCCGTCAACGTACGGCTTTATGCCATGTGTACCTACGGCATAGCCATGGTGAGCGAACGCTTCAAGCGGTGGGAAGAGTATGAACGCTACCTCATGCTGGCCGCCATCTCCGACCAGTCGTGTCCGCTCAAGGAGAACCTCGCCCTGCAGCAGCTCGCCCTCTTCATCTATCATCGCCACAACGACGAAACGGCCCGAGCCAACCGCTACCTGAACATTGCGCTCGAAGATGCCGCCTTTTACAATAATCGCCTGCGTTTGCTGGAAATTTCGCGCAAGTTTCCCGACATCACCCTGTCCTACCAGCAGGAGAATGCGCGCCAAAACAGCCTCTTGCGCTGGGCCTTGCTCTTCATCAGCCTGCTGCTGCTGATCCTGCTCGCAGCGGTTGTGCTGATAGTTCGCCAAATCCGTCAGGTGCGCGCGGCACGCGAGGCCTCGCAGCAGCAGAACGAGCATCTCCACACCCTGAACCGCGCTCTTTCCGAGACCAGTCAGCTCCGCGAGCAGTACGTCGCGCTCTTCATGGAGCTTTGTGCGGCCTACATTGCCAAGCTCAAACAATTCCAAACGCTGGTGGGTCGAAAGGTCAAGGCGGGACAGACCGACGACCTGCTCAAACTGACCAACGTGGCCCGGTTGAGCGAGAGTGATGCCAAGGAGTTCTTCCAGAACTTCGATGCCTCGTTCCTCAAGCTATATCCCGATTTCATCGAACAGTTCAACCGTTTGCTCCGCGACGATGCCCAGATTGTGCCGCGCCGGGGCGAGCTCCTCAACACCGAACTCCGCATCTTCGCCCTCTTGCGCATGGGCATCACGGACAGCTCCAAGATGGCCACACTCCTTTTCCTGTCACCCCAGACCATCTACAACCACCGCAGTGCGGTGCGTGCCAAGGCCATCGACCGCGACCATTTTGAAGAACAGGTGGCTGCGATAGGACAGCCCACGGCCTGATCCGGAATGCCCATTCCGGACAGTTTACCCTTTCAAAGCATTGCCCCTCAACTTCCCGGGGCGTCCATACTCGCGACAACCTCAAATTTCCATACCATGTGGCGCCTTCTCCTCCTTCTTCTTTTCGCGTGTCAAGTCCACCTGCTCCTCTCCGCTCCGGCCGACACGGCGCGGGTGGAACAGCTCGTGCGCCAGGCCGCTGAAGCCTCCGTCCGGGGCGACTACCGCCACTCCGACCGACTTCTCTTTTCCGCCTTGCATCTGGCCGATAGCCTCGCCCATCCCCGGCTCATGTTCTGGACACTCACTAACCTGGGCATCAACCAGGCCGAACAGTTCAACTACGCCGATGCCCTCGACTTTTTCGACAAGGCCGAACGCGTGGCCAAACACGACCTGGGCAAGCGTCAGCTGCTCAGCATCCGCAGCAACCGAGCGGGCGTCTATATGCTTGACCGGCAATACGACCGCGCCCTGCAGGAATACCTCGAAATCTACGCTTTCATCGATAAAATGGAGCAGCATACCGCCTTTCGAGGTGGTTGTGCCCTCAATATCGCCAGCCTCTACGTAGAGCGTGGCGACACCACACAGGCACATCGCTACATGGCCGAAGCCGAACGCCTGCTGGAGGCTTCTACGACCAATCGTAACCTGCTCGAAGCACTCCGCGTACGCTACCTACTCGCTGCAGGCCGCGTGGCCGAAGCCGATGCACTCGTGGGGCAGGCGTTGCGCCGTGCTCCAAACCTGTCAGAACTGCAACTGCTACAGGCGCGAGTGGACATCGCCCAGTCGCGCCCCAGGAAAGCACGACGCGTGTTGGAAACCTTGCTACGGCGCGTGGAAGCTCACGACGAGCGCATCTCCTGTTTCGAGTGTATGGCCGAAGCCCTGAAACAGGAAGGCAGGGTGGAGGAAGCCCTGGCCTACAAGGACTCAGTCGTGGCCGCCACCCGTCAGCTCTACCAGACTCACCGTCAGGCTCAGCGCGCGAGCCTTGAAACCCGCTTTGAATGGCAGCGACAGCAGGCTGCTATCGAAAACCTGAACACCCGCCACCGCCTCACGCTATGGCTTATGGTTCTCTGCCTGGCACTTTTCATCGCCACGGGATTTGCCCTCGTGCTCCAGATACGGGGACGGCGGCGGCAGCGGAAACTGGCGCAGTTGGAGATGGAACAACAGTTAGAAAGGGAACAACGGCTGCAAGAGGAACTGAGCCAGCAACAGAACGAGGCGATGGAGGAGAAGCAACGCGCACGGCAGGCCATCGAACAACGTACCCAGGTGCTGATGTCGAAAGCCTTGGTGGCGGCCAACAAGAACGACCAGCTGCGCGAACTGCTCGACCGCCTGACCTTGGCTGAAAAGGACCGGGAACAGCCCGGACCGGAGTTGCGCAAACACATTGCGAAATTGCGAAAAGAGCTGGATTCAACGGAAGAATGGCGCGATTTCACCACCTATTTTGAACAGGTGAACGCCTCGTTTCTCGCCCGTCTGCGCGAGAACCACCCGGGGCTGACGGCGAGCGAGCTCCGCTTCCTCTCGCTGGTCTGCATCCACCTCAGCGGCAAGGAAATTGCACAGCTCCTGCACATCACTCCCGAATATTGCAAAAAACGCAAGCAGCAAATTGCACGCAAGATGGGTCTCGCCACTTCAGGCGAGCTGTACGGCTACCTCGTCAGCCTGCAATCGTAAACTGCCCTGCCCCAGACTGGACGAAAGGTTTTTCCGAAAGTTCAATATTTCCGCTTTCATCGCAGATTTCCCTCGTTTTTATCACAGGTTTCCCGTTTCCGACTCGCCCCGTCTGAACCTCCTGCAACAAGTCCAAGAGTTGTGCGCACAAGTCCTGGACTTGTTTTTTCTAAGCCCGGACTTGTTCCATCAAAGCCCGGACTTGTTTCTCCTGCTCGCCGAGTGAAAAATCCTAAGTGCCGAGTGGTGACTGCGACCCACGCCGAAGTCTGTGAAGGTTTGAGGAAAGCATGGTGAATACTTGGTGAAGGCTTTGCAAGGGGTGTTCTATATACGTATTTTTCCCCGATTTCAGCGTTCACCCTTTCACAAAATATGTGTTTCCTACTGAATATCAGAGAAAAACAGTGTGAAGGGTTATGTTTCAAAGCCTTCACAGCGGCACGTAAAATCAGGGGGCAGTGTGAACACTTGGAAATCCAAGCCTTCACACCGTTTCGTGCTGAAAATCAAGGATTAACGCCCATAATGTGAAAGGGTGAATGCTAAAAACGGAGAAAAATACGTATATAGAGCATACCCCGCAAAGCATTCACAAAGCAATGACCATGCTTTCACCAAGCATTCACTCAATCCCCCCGACCAACGACCTTTCCACCTGCGCGTCGTTTTCTTCGGTCTCCGGCCAAGTTGTAGACGTGCGCCCATCGGTCCGGAATGCCTACCAAGTGTCAAACTGCTCATCATATCCTCCTTTCGCTTTCATTTTGTAAGATTTACCCTACCGGCAACACTGCCGCAACAGCTCCTCCTGCCCCTCCCCAGCAAAGTATAAATGAAAACCACTGTAAATCATATAAAACATACCTAAGAAATATAAATAAATTCACGCGACCCCTCCCCTTTATATCCCCCATAGTTGTGAGGTAAACTTGACTAAAACAGATATATTTGCGGCGTCATAATGTAAAAAGGGCCACAAAATGCCCAAAATCAAAATGTCAATATTTCATTTGGAAACAACAAAACACGCATAGCGCATGAATAAAATTACATTCGCCCTCGCCGCTCTCTCCCTCCTCGGGCTGAGCGCATTCGGCCAGACGAAATTGGACCTGGCCAGCCAAGCCAAGTTACGCCAAATCCGCCTGACGAAGCAACAGCCTGCTGCACTTGTCAACCGCCCGGCCTTGAAGGCTGTGGCCACTCCGGCGGCCGGCAAGGAGCAGACCCACGTGCTGGCCTTTGCCCGAATGGCTGACGGCTTCACCGAGGCCGACCTCCGCCGCGAAGGCGTGAACGTGATGCGCAGCAAATTGGGCTTTGCACTGCTCGCCATTCCCGTTGACGACGTGGAGCGCGTGGCTTCACTCCCCTGCCTCACCTCCCTCCAACTCGAACGCAAGGTGAAGCCCCTGATGAAATATGCCCGCGAGGCCACCGGCGTGGACCTCGTTCAGCAGGGCACGGGACTGTCGCAGGGCTACACGGGCAAGAACGTGGTGTGTGGCATCGTGGACATGGGCTTCGATTTCAACCACGCCAACTTTCTCGACAGTGAAGGCAAGAACCGCGTGAAGTACTACGAACACGTCACCGTCAACCCATATGCTACGAACGAGGACGACATGTTCAAAATCAGCTACTACAACACGCCCGATGCCATTGCTGCTCTCACCACCGACGACAAATCCCAGTACCACGGCACACACACCCTGGGCATTATGGCCGGCGGTTACAAGGGAGCCACCAAAGCGGCTGTCCTCGCCGGCGACGACAACCACAGCGCGTCGGTGCTGGACAACGTGGACAACCCGTATTACGGCGTGGCCACCGATGCCGACATCGTGGCAGCCACGTGCAACTCCTTCTCCGACCTCGAAATCGTGCAGGCGGTGGACGACCTCATCGGCTACGGCGAGTATGTGAAAAAGCCCATCGTCGTGAACCTCTCCTTGGGTACGAACCAGGGACCCCACGACGGCACGAACCTCGTCTGCCAGTATTTGGACGCCCTCACCCAGTACTACAACGCCAAAATCGTGTTCGCCTCGGGCAACGAAGGCCACCTGAAAATTGCCGCCAACAAGACCTTCACCGCCGACGACCTGGAAATGCAGTCATTCATTGACGGAGGCCCCACTGAGATAGAAGGAAAGGAATACACGTTGCGCTACGGCAACGTGGAAATCTACAGCAACGATGCCACACCCTTCGAGGTGCAGGCCGTTGTCTACAACATGAACCGGGGCCGCGTGACCAACCGCTTCAGCTTCACCCTCTCGGAAGAAACGAAGGGAACGGCACAGTATTGGTGTTCCGAAGGCTACCAACAGGCAGACAACGACATCGTAGACAAATCCTTCAGCCAGAACTTCGAGGGCTATATCGGCATCGGATGGGCCATCGATCCCTACAGCGGCCGCGCCTATGCCGCCATCGACATCTGTACGCTCGACAGCCTCAACCGCGACCCGTCCAAGGACTACCGCATCGGTTTCATCGTAAAGGGTAAGGAGGGGCAACGCATCGATGCCTTCGCCATGGGCGACAGCCTCAGCCTTGACAGCTACGGCCAGGAAGGGTGGACCGACGGCTCGTGCAACGGCTCTGTGAGCGATATGAGTACGGGCAAGCGAACGCTCTGCGTGGGTGCCTATAACTCTACCGACTCCTGGGCGCAGCTCGACGGCTTTGCCTACAGCCTGCCCGACACCCAGCTCATCCCGGGCCGCGTCACCCCCCTTTCTTCCTACGGCACCCTCATCGACGGACGCAACCTGCCCCACGTGATTGCCCCCGGTGCCATGGTGGTTTCCTCCATGAGCCGTTACTACCTGGACTACGGCGGACTGACCGACAACGACGACAAGATGTCGGCCCGTGCGCTCACCCTCAACCGCGACCCCTACGTGTGGGGCATCGGCACGTCGATGGCTTGTCCGATGGTGTCGGGCATCATCGCCCTCTGGCTTGAGGCCGACCCCGACCTGACGATGGACGAAATCAAGGACATCATCGCACAGACTTCCGTGGTGGACGACAAACTCGCATTGGACGACAAGGTGCAGGTGGGTGCCGGACGCATCAACGCTTACGAAGGCTTGAAAGAAGTGCTCCGCCGCAAGGAAGCAGCCGGCATCCACGGTGTGAGCACCGAAGCCACACGCCTCGTGACCACGCCGCTCGACGGACAGCGGGTGCAGGTGTTCCTCGCCGGTGCCGAGGCACTGCGGGTGGAAGTATTCAACATGGCCGGCATCCGCGTGGCACAGCAGCAGGCCGCTGGCGACGAGGCCATCCTCGACCTGCAGGGACAGCCCAAAGGCTCCTATGTGGTACGCGTGAACGGACAGCACGCCCGTTGCATCCTCGTGAAATAACACGATAACTCTTTCCCCTTCAGCATAATCATCACACAAAACATACCCTTTATGAACCACATCCTACATCGAGTATGGTTTCGCCTGGCAGCCCTCTGCTGCCTCTTCTGCGCCCTGCCGCAAATAGCGGCGGCACAGGACGAAACGCCCATCATCCAATTTAAAAGTGTGGCCAAAGAAGTGGCCAGCGCAAGCTCCATCACGCTGTTTATCGGCGGTTTCAACACCACCACAGACTACATTGACGTGGACTGCGGCAACGGCATGGAAGAACGCGAGCTTCTTCCCGCCACCATCAACACCGAAACAGGCTCCTGGGAAGGCGGCGCGTACATCACCTGCACGCTGGATGGAGACGGAACGGTGAAGATTTACGGCGATGCCAGCAACATTGCCGTAATGAACTTCTCGGGCTGCTACATCTCCGAACTGAAGATGGCCCCCATGCCCAACCTCTACTACCTCAACCTCGAGCACAACCAGCTCGGCGCGCTCGACCTCGACGGACAGACCGGCCTGCAGTACCTCACCCTCACGGACAACGCTTTCGACAAGCAACCGCTGAAGGTGGGGAACGACAAGCCCAACCTCATGGTGCTCGAAATAGGCCAAGTGGGCCAGCTTGACCCCTCGTTCAGCCTACGCGACTATCCCGCCCTCGTATCGTTCGACGCTTACGCCTGCAAGTCGCTCACACAGGTTGACCCCACGGGCTGCCCCAACCTGCAGCGTCTGTCGCTCGACGGCACGAACGTGAGCAGCCTGGACGTTTCGGCCAACCCCACGCTGACGATTCTCAACATCAGCGACACGAACATCTCCGAAATAGACCTGAAAAACCTGCAATGGCTCCAGCAGCTCTACGTGGACCGGCAGGGCACGCAGACGAAAATCAAGAGTCTTGACGTGACGGCCAACAAGAACCTCGTGTACCTCTTCGCCGCCGGCAACAACCTGAAGACCATCGACCTCACGCAGAACACTTACCTCCAGCAGCTTTACCTGGCCGACAACCTCCTCTCCGAGATTGACCTGAGCCAGAACGTGAACCTCATCAACGTCATCCTGCGCGGCAACTGCCTCAACTTCGCCACCCTACCCGCACCCGGCGAATGGAAGCAGTACGACTACTCGCAGCGCAACATGCCCATCGCCAAAACCGTCAAGGTGGGCGATGTGCTGGACTTCTCCGACAAAGTGCTCCGCGAAGGCACTACCACGACCTTTGCCGTGTTCACTGCAAGCGAGGACTCCGCAGGCTATGTGGAGCAGCTTCCCGAAAGCTATTACACTTACGAGAACGGTAAGGTAACCTTCCTCCAGGCTCCTGAGGACAGCGTGTACCTGGCCTTTGCCAACGACCTCTTCCCCGACATTCTGCTCAACTACATGCCTCTGCGCACCGACAAGTTCAAGGTGAAGACCGCCGAAGACTACGGCAAGGATGACCTCGCGCTGAGCGTGCGCTCGCTGCTCGCCTCGTCGGCCGGCGTACACCTCACGATGAAAGTGGGCATGGAGGGTGCTACGCCCGAAAATCCCAAGAAGTTCTACATCTGCGACATCGAAGGCAACCGCACCGAGTTTGAGGCTACCACGGAGGGCACACCTGAAACCTGCAACGTGGACATCACCATGCGACAGAACCTGGCGTACCTCTATGTGCCGCAGGACGAACTCGTTACGGCACTCGCTGTGGAGAACCAGACGCTGCTCGACGTAGACCTCAAGACGGCACGCTCGCTCATGGAGCTCAAGCTGGCGGGAACGGAGCTTTACAGCATTGACCTGGGCTATAACAAGAACCTCCGCAAACTCGAACTCACGGGCAACCACTTCTTCACGCTCAACATCCGCGGCGTGAACGATGCCTACCAAAAGACTATGCTCCAGAACATCAACCTCTCGAACAACGAACTGCGCGAGGTGACGCTCAACGACATGGGTACCATCCACCACCTCAACCTCTCCAACAACGAACTTACCGAGCTTTCGCTGAAGGATGCCGACAACATGGAGACGCTGGATCTCTCAAACAACAAGCTGACAACGGTGAACCTCAGCTACTGCACGCTGATGACGGACTGCAACATCGCCAACAACCGGGTGAGCGAGCTTGCCATGCCCGAGGAGAACTCCCTCGTGCGCTTCCACTGCGAGAACAATGACCTGAACTTCTCCACGCTGCCCCTGCTCGAAGGGTTGGAAGCGTACACCTTTGCCCCGCAAAACCCGGTACAGATTGCAGCTATGGCTCCCAGCGTGGACCTGCAGGCACACAACGTGGACGGACAGACGGCTTACGTCTGGAAGAACGCCGAGGGGGATGTGCTCACGCCGGGTTCGGACTACGAAATCACTGACGGACGCACCCGCTTCCTCGACCCGATAATCGGACAAAAGGTTTACTGCGAGATGACAAATCCACGATTTGACGGACTGACGCTGACCACCACCCAAATCGAGGCTGCCGCCATGCCGCAGTACAAGCTCGCCTCCTTCACCACCCTGGCCGACGGCGAAGCGACCATGGTGCTCCGCGCAACCCGGCCTACCACCATCTGCATCGACTGGAAGGGGGGCGCTCACTCGGTGGAAAGCTACACGGTGGACGATAATCTCGTGACCACGCCCATCCAGACTTATGCCGGTGCCGAATGTGCCGTTTATGCCTACAGTGCCGATGCACCCCTCTACGTGTTCAGCTTGAAGGACGCGAAGATGGAGAATGTGGACCTGAGTAACATGAAGCAACTCGTGCTGGCCAACGTCAGCGGGGCGGGTATCGATGCCATCAAACTGCCCGACACAGACACGCTGGCCGAACTCATCCTCACAGACAACAACTTCAGCCAGCTTGACCTTTCGCGCTACGCCGGACAGCTCCGCCTGCTCACGCTGAACAACAATAAGTTCACGGAGTTCGATGCCACGCCCTTCAAGAGCGTGTTCAGCCTGAACCTGGCGAACAACCTGCTCGAAAGTGTCCAGCTCGACAATCCCGAAATGTGGAATCTCGACCTCTCGGGCAACCAGTTGCAAAACGTTGACCTGAGCAAGGTGCCCGAACTGAACCAGCTCTTCCTCACCAACAACCAGTTGAGCAGCCTCGACCTCTCGGCACAGCAGGGACTCCATGCCCTCCACATCGACAAGAACCGCTTCACCTTCAGCACCCTGCCCTTGCCCAGCAGCCAATATGGTTCGTACCAATACGGCGACCAAGCCAACCTCGACATCGAGGTGGACGAAAACGGTTGCGTGGACCTCAGTGGCGAAGCCCTGGTGGGCGAAACGCCAACAACCTACCGCTGGTTCGTGGATGCTCCTTGGTACGATGAAGATACGGGTGAACTCACCGGCGAGGAACTCTACATTGATGAAGAGTACACGCTCGATGGCGGCATTACCAAGTTCCTCCGCCCCATCTCGAATGTGGTGTGTGCCCTCCTCAATGAGAAGTTCCCCAACCTCACGCTCTACACCAACCCCGTCAACGTCACCACCGTAGATGCCATTCGTGGCGTGCAGGTGGCCGATGGCGTGAAGTTCTCCCTGGAAGGCCGCCGACTCCACGTGGAGGCCGAGGCCGGACAGCAGCTCTCCGTTTACAACGCCGGTGGCCAGCAGGTGGGTGCCGTACAACTCAAGAGCCGGACGGCTACGCTCGACCTCACCCAGCCCGGTGTTTACGTGGTGCGCTGCGGCGAAAAAGCCACGAAGGTTGTGGTGAAATAAACCTTCTTAAGGCGGATGGCGGTTAGCCGCCACACAGAAGGGGTGTTCTATAAATTAGGCCGAGCTGGATGCTGGATTTTTAGAGATGACATTTTGTAAGTGGAGGAAGGAGCATAGCGGGCTATGCGACTGACGTGACTTGCAAAAGGTCGCTCTAAAAAACAGCAGACGGCCGGAATAAGTAAAATCACTCATGGGGTATTCTTTAAAACCTAATTTATAGAACACCCCTTCACTTCAAAGGGTGTTGTCCCACACGGACAACACCCTTTTTCTTTGGCGCTTGCGGAAATGGCGCACGCAACAAGCCGCCGCATCCTGTTCCACACGGCGAGCTGTCGCTTCGCGCCAGCCCAATCATTGCGACAAGATGGGCAGGCAAAACGATAAACTTTTAAACTCTTCAACTTAAAATTTCAAAAAACCCTATATTTGCGCCGACAAAAGAATCAACCCTCACAGATGATACGCAAATTCGACTTTCTGGTGATAGGTTCCGGCGTGGCCGGAATGAGCTATGCCCTCCAGGTGGCCGCCTCGGGCAAAGGAAAGGTGGCCTTAGTGTGTAAAACAACGCTTGAGGAAGCCAACACGGCCAAGGCCCAGGGGGGTATCGCCGCAGTTACCGACTTGGATGTCGACAACTTTGACAAACATATCAAGGACACGCTGGTGGCCGGCGACTATATCTCCGACCCGCAAGCGGTAAGGCAGGTGGTGAAAAATGCGCCCGACGGCATACGCCGGCTCGTGGAATGGGGCGTCAACTTCGACAAGAAGGCCGATGGAAACTACGACCTGCACCGAGAAGGCGGACACTCGGAGTTCCGCATCCTGCACCACGCGGACGATACGGGATTTGAAATCCAACGCGGACTGATGGAAGCGGTGAAGAACCACCCGAACATCACAGTGCTCGAAAACCATTTCGCCGTGGAAATCATCACGCAGCACCACCTCGGCGTGGAGGTGACGCGCCGCACCCGCGACATTGAATGCTTCGGCGCCTACATCCTTGACCCCGACACGCAGAAAATCGACACTTTCCTCTCAAAGGTGACGGTGCTATGTACCGGTGGCTGCGGTGCGGTATATGCTTCCACCACCAACCCGAACATCGCCACGGGCGACGGCATCGCGATGGCCTATCGTGCCAAAGCCACGGTAAAGGACATGGAGTTCATCCAATTTCACCCCACCGCCCTCTTCCACCCCGGCGAAACGCATCCCGCTTACCTCATCACAGAGGCCATGCGCGGCTACGGCGGCATACTCCGACTGCCCAACGGCGAGGAGTTCATGCAGAAATATGACCGGAGGCTGTCGCTCGCACCACGCGACATCGTGGCGCGCGCTATTGACAAGGAGATGAAAATCCACGGCATCGACCACGTGTGTCTGGACGTGACGCACAAAGACCCGGAGGAAACGAAGCACCACTTCCCGAACATCTACCAAAAATGCCTCAGCATCGGCATAGACATCACCAAGCAGTATATCCCCGTGGCACCCTGCGCCCACTACCTGTGCGGCGGTATCAAAGTGGACCTCAACGCCTGCTCCAGCATCAAGCGGCTCTACGCTGTGGGCGAATGTTCCTGCACGGGACTGCACGGCGGCAACCGCCTGGCCTCTAACTCGCTCATCGAAGCGGTGGTCTATGCGGATGCGGCCGCCCGCCACTCGCTGGAACACATCACTGAGTACGACTTCAACCTTCAAGTGCCGGAATGGAACGACGAGGGCACGATGACGAACGAGGAGAAGGTGCTCATCGCACAGGATGCGAAGGAGGTTTGTCAGGTGATGTCGTCCTACGTGGGCATTGTGCGCTCCAACCTGCGCCTGCACCGTGCCTGGACACGCCTCGACCTGCTCTACGAGGAAACGGAGGAGCTCTTCAAACGCGTGAAGGCCACCCGCGACATCTGCGAACTGCGCAACCTCATCAACGTAGGCTACCTCATCACCCGCCAGGCCATGGAACGGCATGAGAGCCGAGGGCTTCACTACACGATAGATTACCCCAAACACGCTTACGACCAGAACTGAACCGACACAACAGATAGCTCAACGCCGGCCCAAATGCTGTGAAGGCCGGCGTTTTTGTGTCCATTCCCGGCTCGTACCAGACTGCGGTAAGTCCTGTTTTTAAAAAAACCTAAACAATCCCGCTATTCATCAGATATTTTCACTTTATATAGAAGTGTTCCGCCTTATCTTTGCAGTCTGTTAACATAAACCTTTCTATTTTTTTATTTTATGGTCAATTTGAGAACCCTATTGGTAGCCGGCATGATGACCGGATTGGCAGTACAGGCCGGATTTGCCCAAACTGTGAACGAGAACAAAGTAAAAGGCTATCCGTATGCCTTTGTGAGCGTGCAGGGTGGCGGACAAGTTACGTTTACCAACTATAAAGCCGACAAACTCATCACGCCCATCGGCGCAGTGAGCGTGGGCGGCATGTTCACTCCCGCTGTCGGTGCGCGCATCCATGTGAGCGGTATCAACGAAAAGGGAGGTCTGAAGAGCATCGACCAGACTTATGACTACAAGTTCGTCACCTCGAACCTTGACCTCATGCTGAACCTCAGCCAGATAGTGGCTCCTGGCAAGGACCATAACTTCAACGCTTACCTCCTCGGCGGTGTGGGTCTGGGCTACGCTTGGGACAACGACGACATGAAGAAGCTGGCCACCGCCGCACCCGACCAGAACCTCACCCTGGCTTGGGACGATGACCGCTTGGTACACAACTTCCGCGCCGGTATGCAGTTGGAATACAACTTCACACGCGCCGTGGCAGTGAACTTAGAAGTAACAGCCAACAACTACCACGACCGTTTCAACTCTAAGATTAACGGAAAAGGCGACTGGCAGGTGCAGGCACTCGCCGGCCTCACGTTCAAAATTGGTCGCGGCAAAGCTCCCCGCGCAGTAGCTGCTACGCCCGTAGCCCCCACCGTGGTGAAAGAGGCTCCCGCTACGGAGAAAGTGGCCGAAGCACCGAAACCTGTTACACCGGCTCCCAAACCCGTAGTGAAGCCGCAACCCGAAAAGAAACCGGAGCCCAAAGTAGTAATGCCCGCAGAAACACAATTAGAGGTATTCTTCGACATCAACCAGACAAAGGTGAGCGCATCGGAGAAGACCAAACTGAATGACTTCGCCAAGTGGATGAAGGAGCATCCCTCTGCAAAGGCCACCGTGGTAGGCTACGCCGATGCCGGTACGGGTACGTCAAGCATCAACCGCCGCCTCTCACAGCAGCGCGTGGAGAACGTGAAGCAGATGCTCGTGAAGGAATATGGCATCGATGCCGCACGCCTCGACACGGACTACAAGGGCGACACCGTGCAGCCTTTCCGCAACAACGACAACAACCGCGTGGTGATTGCCAAGGCCAAGGAATAAACTTCCCCACCCTGACCATGCTACCTTAACCCTATAACCCAAAAGCCACCGAGGCCGTAGCCGCTAAAGGGAATTCACTCCCTGCGGAAACAGCCCCGGTGGCTTGCCTTTTGCCAACAGTCTTCAACCGCCGGCTGCCGGACCGTTGGCGACCCGGCGGTTGGCGGCACAAAAAAGTTGAAGCAGAACGCGCCTCACGGCGAGCTCTGCCTCTTTCGTCATTTACCTAAAAAACACTATTACCTTATAGCTTATATTATGTACAGTCGGAGAAAATCTAATATTATTTGAAGAAACGCGAAACGAAATGCTATTGAAAGATTTACCTTTGCCGAGTGGCAAATGCTCGCTGCGTTTTCCATACTTCCAAGGAGCAACTCACAAGGGGGAATTGTTCCTTTTTTCTGTTGCAAAAGTAAGTAAACACTTCTTCTGCCACAAATTTTTTAGACAAAAAAGGCGGTTTCACAGATGAATTTCAGCATATCCTCTTTGCCGCAACTGCCCGAAGCGGTTGTCACGATTACCGGGATATCCCTTG